>PPYE01030070.1_pt1 | contig 55547 bp, 68 predicted proteins | sample 1559881 | NCBI WGS metagenome assembly PPYE01 (sample SAMN08240022, study PRJNA423297) | Human gut metagenome, whole genome shotgun sequencing project.
GATACTATGTCTAAAAAATATATCAAATATTTCGGGGGGGGGTAAAATCCCCTCCGAGATAAAATCTCAATCAAAATCATATAAAAACTTAATATTGCACGATCATACAAAAAGAAGACAGTTTATTATATGTACTATGCTTGGAATGTTGATAGGAGTGACACCTGTGGCGGCAAATGTCACAGACAACTTATCGGGTTCGTTGAAAAATTTATTAGGATCAAGGGAAGTTATTACAAATGCATCCGGTTATAATTCAGCTCCCACTAATGCAAAGATCAATTACCTTGAAAAAAGGATAGAGGAATTGCAAGAAAAAACCGATGTCCTTAAACAGATTGTTGAATCAAAGTGAGGTGCAGGCAGATGAAGAAAAAACTTGGATGGAAGAAAAACATTGGAATTACGGCAATATTCCTTATAGCAATCATTCTTTTTAACCAGATTCCGGCAAGTGCGGGGATAGTAGACAATGTTCAGAATTCTATTGCGTTAATAATTGGGCATGCAGATGATTTACCTGCATCATCATTTGAAAAAAGCTCTACTAATGGGAAATTAAATCAAATGAAGACCGCTGTGGATACAGTTAATGCATCCATAGATCAAATGGTTTCACCGTATATTGGTAATTTAACAGTATGGGTGGATAATGAAAATACAGCATATAGTGGCTTGCAGGTTTCTATCAAGGATAGTAATGGTAAAATCAAAACTTCCAGTTATGTAGCAAAAAACGGCCATTATGAAGCTGATTTTGGCAATATATTAAAAGGAAATTACACCATATCATATCCCTATATTATATCTGGAAAGATAGCTAATCTGTCAGTATCGACTACGCTGAGTGCCGGTTCAAACAGGAAACAGCTATTTGGAGATTTATTCCGGATGTCAATGTCGGATGTTCAGGCTGTGTGCAGAGCAGGTGCAATCAGTGAGATAGCGCATGTAGGAGATACCATAAGTGATGGCACGTTTACATATACCATTATAGGTATCAATCAGGATAAACCATCAGATGCAGACGGAAATTTATTACCAGAAAGCAGCTATGGGGATGTTCTTACTCTTATGCCGCTTGGCGCATCTGTAGGCGCTTCTAACGGGCAGCCTGTAGTAACAAATGCGAATGCTACACCATGGGGTACAACTACTGATGTAATGAATGACGAATATTCGAATCGTGGAGGATGGGAATTATCCAAAATGAGAAGTGCTATAATGCCACAGTATTTTAATAAGCTGCCACAGGCCACGCAGAATGTAATAGGATATGTTCAGAAAATAACAGGTACCTATGATTATAACAATATCAATAACGGTGGGAAAAATTCTGTAACTGGGGATAAATGTTTTCTGCTTTCCAGTAAGGAAATTTCTGGAGGATCAGGAAATGGTAATGAATCATGGTGTACAAAAGAAGAAGCAAATGCTACGTTTCACTATCAATATTTCCAAAGTATTGCCACGTCAGAAGAAAGTCGCAATATCAATAAGCAGTGGTGGCTTCGCAGTCCGCGATATAGTCAAAATAATCTTTTCTGCGGTGTTAATCTGGGAGATGCATCATTCGAAGCGGGAGCTGCCTATAAACATTGCGTCTTTGCGGTATTCTGTATCTATTAAATTATTGTCTTTCTTTTTGTATGATCGTGTATACCTTGAATGAAAGGATACAATGCTATGTCAAATAAGTACAACGATTATTTCTGGGGGGGGGTAAAATCCCCTCCGAGATAAAATCTCAATCAAAGAAACCTAAAAACATAATATTGCACGATCATACAAAAATAAAACAATTCATTCTATACACCGCTTTTGGGGTATTGATAGGCACAACGCCTATTGCAGCCAATGTGACAGATAATCTTTCCGGTCCGATCAAACAACTGCTTGGATCGAGAGAAACAGTTACGGATGCATCTTCCTACAGTTCGGCTCCGGCCAATGCAAAGATAAACTATCTGGAAAAGAGGATAGTGGAATTGCAGGATAAAGTAGATGCCATTAAACAGATTATTGAGTCAAAGTAAGGCGGTGCGTATATGAAAAAGGCTGGTTTGAAGAAACATAAACGGAATATTGGAATTATAGCAGCATTTCTCGTTGCAATAGTTCTCTTTAATCAGGTACCGGCAGATGCCAGTGTCACTGATAACATTCAAAACTGTGTGGCTGCTATTCTGGGTCATGTGGATGATAAGCTGAGTGGTACATTTGAGAAAAGCTCCACGAATGGAAAACTTAATCAGATGAAAACGGATGTGGATGCAGTTAATACATCGCTTGATCAGCTGATTTCCCCTTATATGAGTAGTTTAACGGTATGGGTTAATGATTCAAATACGGCATATAACGGAATGCAGGTGTCTATTACTGACAGCAAAGGAAAAGTGAAGACGGCTGGTTATGTGGCTCGCAACGGACACTATGAAGCAGATTTTGGTAACATCCTAAGAGGAAACTATACCATATCTTATCCCTATATTGTATCAGGTAAAACCATGAAATTTTCCATATCTTCCACATTAAATGCGGGAGGGAACAGAAAACAGCTGTATGGAAATATCTTTCAGATGTCTATGACTGAGATACAGAACATGTGTAAAGCAGGAATAATTCATCAAATGGTACATGTAGGAGATACAATAAGTGACGGTACCTATACATATACAATTATAGGTATCAATCAGGATAAACCATCTGATGAAAGTGGAAATCTGTTACCGGAAAGTAGTTATGGGGATGTTCTTACACTTATGCCACTTGGAGCACTTGTAGGTGCTTCTAACGGGCAGCCGGTCACTGTAAACAGAAAAGCAATGCCTTGGGATTACCCCGCGCAGATGAACAGTTCAGATACGAGTTTAGGCGGCTGGAAAAGTACAGATATGAGAAAAATAACGATGCCACAGTACCTTGCAAAGTTGCCTGCGGAAACTCAGAATGTTATAGGATATGTAAAAAAAATATCAGGGAGACCATCATCTACTGATAGTACAGACTATGAAAATGGTAGTAGTAATGTTATTACAGGGGATAAGTGTTTCCTCCTTTCTGAAAAAGAAATTTTGGGCTATGCAAGGTGTGCTACCGGAAATGAAGGAAATGCTACTTTTCAATACCAATATTTTAAAAGTATAGCTAAATCTGATGAAAGCCGTTGTCTGGTTTTATTTTCCTGGCTTCGCAGCGCGTACTATGGGAACACAGATGACTTTACTTTACTCTATACTGTAAAAGAATTAACTTGCGCCTGGAATGCCAGTACAAAAGCCCAAGTTCTCCCTGCTTTCTGTATCTATTAAGTTTTAAGCATTTTCTGTATGATCGTGTAAGCCTTACTGAAAGGAGACACGTTATAATGTCTAAAAATTATATTAAATATGCTTCGGGGGGGGGTTAAAAACCTAACCGAAAGACATAAGTCCGGCAGGGCTAACAATTTAATAAGAAAAAAATTATTTGATAAGGCTAAATTGCTGCTCGTATGCATCATTTTCGCTTTTGTCTGGGACACCGTCTGGAATACAATTCCTGTGACGGCACAGGTTACGGATAACATTTCAAGTTCCATCCAGTCATTGCTTGGAGCAAAGAATGCGCAGGTAACAGGTTCTTATGAAGATGCTGTAACAAATGCAAAAATCAATTACCTCGAAAGCCAGATAACGGCATTAAAGGGAGATTTGCAGACATTACAGACGGTTCTTGATTCAAAGTGAGGTAGCATATGAGAAAAGCAGATCATACAGAAAAGAAAAAACAAAATAGAAAAAGCAGAAAAATATATGTGACAGCCATAGCTGTAATGCTTGCGATTGCAACGTTTGTCGGAACATACCAGGCAACAGCAAATGTGGCAGATAACCTGGCAGGCAGTGACATAAGCATTCTTGGAAAACTTAACGATGTGGTTTCCGGAGACTTTGGAACAGCGACGACCAATGCCAAGCTGAACCGGATGAAAACGGATGTGGACTCTGTAAGAAGTTCGGTGTCCGGGATGATCCAGCCGTATGTAGGCAGTCTTACCCTCTGGGTTGACAGCAACAGTGGCTCATATAGTGGCTCATATGCCGGACAGACAGTTACGGTAACCAATGCAAAGGGACAAAGCCAGACTGGACGATTTGTTGCACGAAACGGACATTATGAAGTAGATTTTCCATCACTCATAAAAGGAAGTTACGCAATTGCCTATCCATATTATTTGCCAAGTGGGAAAAGACTTGATCTTACATGGCACGTAAACGTTACCGGAACAGTAAAACAGCAACTGATGGGCGACATTGTACACATGAACATGTCTGAAATCCAACAGGCTTGTAAGGCTGGGATTATTAATAACGTTGCGCATGTAGGAGATACCGTAAGCGATGGTACTTACACATATACGGTTATTGGTATAAACCAAGACAAGCCTTCTGATGCGGATGGAAATCTGTTACCGGCAGATAATTACGGTGATGTGCTTACGCTGATGCCGTTGGGAGCTGCAGCTGGTGCAAGCAATGGAACACCGGTAACAATGAATGCCGAAAAAACACCCTATGGAACAGATACAGAAGTAATGTATAAAGGTGATGGATATTGTGCAGAATGGAAAAATACACGTATGCGTGTTACAACAATGCCACAGTATCTTGCAAAGTTACCGACAGAAACACAAAAAGTCATTGGCTATGTTCAGAAGATTACTGGAATATATAATGGCAAAAATGATGGATTGGCCAATTCCATTACAGGAGATAAATGTTTCCTGTTATCCGGGAAAGAAGTGTTTGGAGAAAAAGGAGATGGCGCATTTACCAGCAGGGTACCTTGTACGGAAAATGAAATGGATAAAACATTTCAATACCAGTATTTCGCAGACATAGCCACAACTTTATCAAGCAGAAATGTGTACGGTACATACTGGCTTAGAAGTCCGACATATTACGAAATAGCTCACTGTGTTAATGTAGACAATGGCAAAATTGGAAATTACACGGATTATACATATAGCTTTTGTGTTTTTCCGGCCTTCTGCATTTATTAAATTTTCGTTTTTATTTAGCCTTGTCAAATTTCAATTATAAATTCTTTATCCCTCAAACAAGCTGAGAAAAGGAGAAACCTATGATTTTTGACAAGAAAAATGCTGCGGAGAATCCTCCGCAGGACCAGAAAAGAAAAATGCCGTCCTGGTTTAAAAGCAAAGTGAAGATTGTAGCCATGATGGTTGTATTCGCCCTGCTTTGGGGACAGGTTCCAGTAGGGGCAACCGTTAATGACAACCTTTCGACCGTATTACAGAAGCTGATCGGTGCAAAGACAGATACAATAGCTGACAGTTATGATAATTCAAGCGTACATGCAAAACTAAATTATCTGGAGAAACAAACCGTTGCCCTGCAGTCCTCAGTAGAGCAGATCAAGGGGCAGAACAGCGCCTATTCGCTTTACTGCTTTATCCAGAGTGCGGATACCCGGTATGAGGGATGTGAGCTTACACTTACATCCGGATCCGGGAACCAGGTAGCAACAGGAAACCTGCATCTGGATAAGAAGCTGAATAAGTATGTAGCGAACATCTACAGTAACTTTAATGGAAACTGTACGCTGCAGTATGGCTCAGTAAAAGAGAGTATCAACCTCGGTGCGACCGGTCAGGAGCACCAGTTAAAACCGTACATAAGTGACCTTACGGTATGGATCGACAGCAACAACAGTGCCTATGCCGGCAGAAGCGTAGTCTTAAAAGACAGCGGTGGCGGTACCGTACAGAGTGCAGAGCTGAAATTGGTGGGCGGCCACTATGAAGCAACAATGACCGCGTATGCAAATGGTAATTACACCATTGCCTACCCATATGTGGCAAGCAGCAAGATCTTAAACCTTACCACCGGTGTTACATTAAACGGATCAGCTAAGAGACAGCAGCTGTTTGGTGATCTGCAGCAGATGACGATTGCAGACATTCAGGCATGTTGTAAAGCCGGTGCAATTACAAGTATTGCAAAAGTGGGTGATACATTTAGTGATGGTACCTATACATACACCATCATCGGCATCAACCAGGATAAACCATCTGATGCAAGCGGCAATGCATTAAGTAAGAACCAGTATGGTGATGTACTTACGGTTATGCCACTTGGAGCACCAAAAGGGGCTACAAACGGTCAGCCGGTAACGATGAATGCCAGTGCGACTCCGTGGGGTGTAAATTATGCACCGATGAACAGCAATGGTTCAAACAGTGGAAGCTGGGCAGCATCACAAATGAGAAGCACCACGATGCCGCAGTACCTTGCAAAGCTGCCGCAGGCTACGCAGAATGCCATTGGCTATGTACAGAAAGTAACTGGAACTTATAACGGAAGTAACAGTGGTGGTGGTAATTCTGTAACGGGAGATAAATGTTTCCTGCTTTCCGGCAAAGAAGTATTTGGTGGAAGCGGTGTCGGCAATGGATCGTACTGTACGACAACTGAAGCAAATGCAACGTTCCAGTACCAATATTTTACAAATATTGCAACAACACCTGCAAGCCGGAACATTAACAGTTCAGCCAACCAGTGGTGGTGGCTCCGCAGCCCGAGCTACAGCGGCAGCTACGATTTCTGCGGTGTCGGCGCGGGCAGCTCCTACACTTGCAACGCGAACGACGGCACGGGCGTTTTTGCCGCATTCTGCATTTACTAATCCGTAGGATTAGCCAATCCCTAAATCCCGCTGCTGTATGCAGCGGGGTGACCGGGCAGCCACAACACTACAGCAGGAGAAAACCCAAAACATCCAGACCGATAGAAAATCCGGGGGAATGGTGAAAGGAACAAAAAAATGTCAGTAGACAAACTGCACAGGACAGAATCAAAATTCGGGGTGTATGACAGGGCACGGAGAATCCGGAAAATGGTAAATGATTTTCTGGACCGGGATTTCGGGATAAAGGTATGCAAAAGGGATATCAGAAATGCTGCTGTGGGGAAGTACCGGCGGTTAGAGGACGGAAGTACGGAATTTTACATCCGCATGCCAAAACAGGCGGAAAAGCACAGCCGGATCGAAGATTACTATATATTCATGCCAGTGAATGGAAGCACAAGCGAAAATGGGGAACTCATGGCCCGGGAAGTCCCGGAATGGAAACTGGAAAAATACCGGGATGAACTCTGGGAGAATGCAAAACACATAGCAGAGGATGTCCGGAGGGCAAACAGTATCTATGCATATTATCCAACAGAATACTATGAGAGAAGAAAACTGCAGGATATGGCAGTGGCACACTGCTTTAACCTGCATGATTCCCTTCTTGAAGTTGCAGAAGATCTTCCGGTTACATTGGAAAAAGTGATGCCGGTCATTGACGAGGTGAAAAAAGAGATTTCTGCAATCAAGGATTGGAGAAAAGGGGAAAATGCGGTATTGCAGATCTGTATGGGACATGTGGAACAAAGAAAACGTGCTGCGGAAAAGAAAGCAGCAGAAGCCGCAAAACAGGAAGAATCAGGACAGGAAGAAAATACAGTGGATGGGGCAGTAACAGACAGCCAGGCCACGAAAGGAAACAAAAAGACAGGGAGGGAAATGGATGGAAAAGCAAACAGTGGATAACCCATACCAGAACCATATCCGGGCGCCGTCCCGGTTATGGACTGCCTGAACAGGCGGTGAAACAGGCATATGCCTGTTTCTTTGTAACCGGCAGGGAAAGGTGCGTTTAAAAACAGACGTCTGCGTATTCCATTGTGGTGGTGGCTCCGCAGCCCGAACTACAACAACAGCAACAATTTCTGCAATGTCAACACGGGCAGCTCCAACACTAACAACGCGAACAACGGCAAAGGCGTTTTTGCCGCGATTCTGGATCATGTAAACCAGTAGGGAACATGTAATGCAGAAGGGCACCATTTCCGTTTCCATGGGGAATCCCATGGAATGAAACCAAATGCCACGACGGGAGGGACGGACGCTTTCGTGCATGCACACGGTCCAAGGACAATCCGTGCGTATCATGTCCCAAACCCTGTGCAGCCATGGTAAAGTCCTGGGTATACCTGCTGTGCGTGGCATAACTAAAATAGCAGAGGATCGACAGTTCGGCACCACAATGACTGGAAATGACAAGCGAAAAATGAAACGATACGCCAGGCGCGTAAGAAAAAGACAGAAAAAAAGAGAAAAACAGGTAGGTGAGTATGACGACATAGGAAGGGTGATCCATCCGGATGCCCTGTTTGATGCTTTCCATGCATGTGAAAAAGGTGTGGCATGGAAGGCAAGTACACAGAAATGCCATTATAACCTTCTGTTTGAAATAAGCGGCTCATACGAGTCGCTTTCTTTGCGTAAAAGCATACAGAAGGGATTTTACTGTTTTAATCTCATGGAGCGCGGGAAATTAAGGGACATTGCAAGTGTGCATATATCCGAAAGATATGTGCAGCGGAGTCTCTGTGACAATGCCCTTGCGCCGGTGTGCACCCGCTCAATTTTATACTCAAACTGTGCCTCCATACGGGGAGCCGGGTTAAAAAGGTCCGAGGAGGTCCTTATAAGGCAGCTGAGGAGATATTACAGGAAACACGGAAACAATGGGTATATTGTGCTGTTTGATGCAAAAAGCTATTTTGCCAGCATTCCGCATGAAAACATTATCGCAGATATCGCAAATTTGTTCTATGATCCGGATATTATCCGACTATATCAGGAATTTATGGGAGCATTTGATTCCATTCATCCGGAATGCCAGAAGGGAAGGGGACTTGGGCTTGGAAGCCAGACATCCCAGATATCCGGGGTAATGGCTGCAAATCCAGTGGACCATTTCCTGGCAGAAATTTTCTCCCTGGGATACGGGAACGGCCGGTTCATGGACGACAGTAACGTAATTGTAAAAGATAAGGCATCAGCGGTTCTTGCCATTAAAGTGGTGGACCTGCTATACCGGAGATATGGCCTTACACTTAATAAAAAGAAGACGAAAGCGGTACCGCTCAATCATCCATTTATATTCCTGAAAAGGAAAGTTATAGTTCGAGACTCAGGAAAAATAATAATGACGCCAACTGCTGCCACGATAAAAAGGGAAAGAAAACGTCTTCGCCTGCATAAAAGATATTTGATGGAAAAACGCATGACAGCGGAAGAAATCAGGGAACAGTACATATCTTTCCGGAGACAGAATGAAAAATATAGCTGTGCAAAGGCTCTGTGGAGGCTGGATAAATACTACGGTTTCCTGTTTTCGGGGAATGCTGATATGATGCTTAAGAAAGAAGAAAAAAAGAAAAAGAGGAAAAAAGATAAGATGGAAACGAAAAAACAAATGCTAATGAAACAATATCCGGAACATGTGATTATAATGATAGAAGGAATGTTTTATGTTGCACGGGGGACAAGTGCGCGCATCCTGTCAACTCTTACGGGATACAAGTTGAAAAACATAGGGAATGGAAAGGTCCGTTGCGGGTTCCCTCCTCAGTCTATGAGCAGGGTGAAAAAGATGTTTGCACGGGCACATATCAACTACGTGATCTATTCGGGAGAACTCATGGAAGCACATGGAGAATTTCCGGACAATGCTTTCCGGTTATTTACTGACCGGGTGGACCCTGGCAGAATAAAAAAGGAAGAACCGCCTGTGATTCCTGTTCCAGGAGATAATAAGAATGTGCCATCCGTCCGGCCGGCCAACACAGAACCTGTTGACCCACTGATTGAGTTCCTTGAAAACCTTGAAACAGGGAAACATCCATTTTTTGGAGGATGTTCGGACACGCTTGATTTGGGGGATAAAGAGATCCAGAAGTATTTCCACGAAATCAAGATGAAATTAAAATCGAATCAAATGAATGAAAAATGGGGCTGGTGATCTAGCTATCACGACAGACAGGAATTTATTATAAATTCAAATTTTTTCATTCTGTTCTCCTTCCTGTGCTTTGATACTTGTTTTATATTCTAAAAATAGAATAATATCAATAGAACCTTACTCAAAAATTAGAATATTTTTTAATTGACTTTTTACTATATATATAGTATTATTATTTAATAAACCATATAAAAGGAGTGGTGGAAGTGATAAGATACAAAACAGATATATTTACCTTATTAAAAGAGCATGGATATAACCAGACGCGCATACAGCGCGAAAAATTGTTGCCTGCTCAAACAGCGCAAAACATTAAAGCCGGAAAAAGCATAACATTAGAGACGTTAAATAAGATATGTATAATGTGCAAGTGTCAACCGGGCGATCTGGTGGAAGTGATTCCGACAGACGAGGAAATAATAAAATATTATTAAAAATGTGCTTGACAATATTCTAAAATTAGAGTATTATAATATCAGATCAAGAAAACAAGTACAGGAGCCGAAAGGAGAAGAATATGCTGAAGCTGGAAAATCTGAAAACCAAGAATGAAAACGGAATGACCCTGTATTTTTACGCGGGGCTTGGCTGGGTAACGGAAGAACGGCTGAACCAGCCGGACGTTGCCAAGAACGAAGCAATCAAAGATTTTGATTGCAATCCGGAGAACAGTCACTGTTGTGCGGACTGCCCGCACAACGGAAATTTTTCGGATTGGCAAGATAGATTGCCGTGTGGTCAGCACCACTGCTGGGTTGACGTAACTTGCAAATAAGGGAAGGAGAACGGAATATGATTAGATGGAGTTGCATCTGGTCATATACTGTATTCTGCATTGAAGAGGTGTGGCGCTGATGTGTCAATCCGTGTCCCGGACCGTATTAAGAATGGATATGGATTAAATAGGAATATCATTGAAGAGGCACATACAGATGGGATCGACACGATCATTACCTGCGATAATGGTATTGCAGTGATTGAAGAAATCGCGTATGCCAAGGATCTTGGTATGACGGTAGTTGTCACAGATCACCACAGTATTCCATTTGAGAAGGATGAAATCGGAGAAATCCGATATTTGAAGAGTGAAGCAGATGCAATGCGGCGGTTAATATACGGCTGACTTTGCAGCCGGAGCGTGAGGCAGTGAACCCAAGCGGTCGCGTAAAGCACTCACGGAAACCTATGTATAAAGGTGTAGTTGAGGCTTTGGAAGTCTATTAAATTGCATAGGTACAAAGCACTATGTTGCGGTTGATACCAAAAATACCGCTTTGGAAGTCTATTAAATCACATAGGTACAAAGCGATACTGGGAATTGCAATTATTATTGGCATGCTTTGAAAGTCTATCAAATCGCATAGGTACAAAGCAAAATTTTTAAACACCAGCTTGATAAATAATCGAACGATAATATCGGAGGGAATAGATGGCTGAGAAAATGACAATGATTACTAAAAAATGTGTTCTGATTCCAGAAAGAAGCGATTCTTCGCTGTGGGAGAGAAGAGTGTATGATTTCACAGTTAAAGATTATGAACAGCGAATCAGTTTTTACGAAAGTCAACTTGAAAGCAAAAATAAGGAAGTTAAGCGGAATGCTAAAACTCGCCTCGAAATTTTAAACAAGGAATTAGATGCTTTTCTTGATAACCCCGAGATCACTCAGAAAGTAATCAATAATTATACATACGGACTCGTGCGCACTGCGATGAGCGAAGAAGCAGCAAGAAAGAATTATATCATCGAGTATGTTAAGTCAATACTCATTGCAGAACATGCATATGCTATGGACTTCAGGGATCGAAATAAACGCATCTCTCAGATTTTACAGTATGCATACCGAAAAAAAGGCTCCAGTAAGGGAAGTCTTTTTGATGAAACAGAAATTGGCAATATCCTTGGATCGTATGGAATAGGATTTAGTCAAATGCTTACACGTAAAATTCAGGATTGCTGCAATAAGGGCGCTTTAGAAGGCAGAGCTAGTTTCCCTTTTTATAAGGAAGATTCTCCGTTTACAGTAACAAAGGCAGCTATGGGGTTTTCACATGAATATGATTCCTACGAAGAACTGTGCGAGCATGTTAAGGACTGTAAACTCTATTTTGACTACGGCGGTAATGGAAAGCCACATATTGCCCGTTTTCAAATCGATTTAGGGCATGGACGTAATCGGGACAAGCTCATGGCAACACTTCTTAAGGTTTATTCCGGAGAATATGCGTATTGTGGAAGCAGTATCCAAATTTCAAAAAACAAGATTGTATTAAACCTATCCTTACAGATTCCGAAAGAGGAAAAGGACGAGTTGGATAAGGATACTGTTGTGGGAGTTGCCCTTGGATTAGTACAACCGGCGGTATGCGCCTTAAATAATGATCAGTACGTCCGACTGCCAATCGGTGATGAGCGGGATCTACTTGACAACAAACTTCAGATCCAAGAGCGAAGACGCCGGCTTCAGTCAGCATTGCGCGAAACTTCCGGCGGGCATGGGCGCAAGAAGAAAATGCAGGCGTTGAACCGTATAGCAAAAACTGAAAAGAATTTTACAGAAACATACTGCCATATGGTAAGTAAGAGAATCGTGGAGTTTGCATTGCAGAATAATGCAAAATACATCAATATGGAAAATCTATCTGGATATAATACAGATAAATTTATTTTGCGGAATTCATATGCCAGCAAAATCATAATGTACACGACATATAAAGCCGGACATTATGGAATCGAGGTTAGACTCGTCAATCCGTGTTTTAATGCGCAGGTGTGCAGCATTTGTGGCAATTGGACATCAGAACAGAAAATTTCGCGGACGGAATTTGTATGTGCTGATCCGGACTGTAAGAGCCATACAAATTATAAAAAAGGATTCACGGCGGATTTCAACCATGCGCGAAATGTAGCAATGTCCACTCTGTTTATGGAAAACGGTTCTTTCTCAAAGAAATCTATGGATGAAGCGGCTGAATACTACGGTATTTCTGAAAAATATAAGGCATAATACAATTGGTTTAGATTATAAATCAGATGTATTGTATGTAAGTGATACAGGGGTAGTTGCTAATGTGCCATACGAGCCGAAAATAGAATAATATATTTTTTATACGGCTGACTTTGCAGCCGGAGCGTGAGGCAGTGATCCCAAGCGGTCGCGTAAAGCACTCACGGAAATCTATGTATAAAGGTGTAGTTGAGGCTTTGGAAGTCTATTAAATTCATGGGTACAAAGCGAAACTAGAATATATCAGAAAAGCAGCAAAGCTTTGGAAGTCTATTAAATTCATGGGTACAAAGCAGTGAAAGCGATAAAATTGCGTCTGTTGATGCTTTGGAAGTCTATTAAATTACAGAACTTTCGAATGATACAGTGCGAACAATCAATGATTTTGCGGGAACAAGAATCCCATTGAAAGAGAAAGGAAGTGTGGTTAATATGTGCAAAGCATGGAGAGATCAATTTGATCCAATTACAAGAAACCTTATCAAATGTCAAAAAGGTATTTGGTGAAAAAGGACGAGGGATTGCAGATTAAACTTTTCCATGACATTCTAAAAGGCTTAAAATATCGCGGTTATGATATGCTGGTAGTTGGGAAAGATATATTTATTCCTTTAAAAAAGGGAGAGTTCCCAGATCGGGAAATTATTGGAGCAGAAATTATTGCATTTGCGCTAAAAAACGGACAGTCTGTTATCACGAACATGGACAGTATGACAAGATTTACGCCATGGTTAGAGTAACAAAGTAACTTTCGTGCAGCGGGCGACATTGATTTTGGGAATTAGCCCTACAACTTATTCTAATTTCATTGATTAAGATGGGAAAATTTAATAATATGGTTTATTATTATAAAAAGATGTTTGATTATGCACAATTTTGAGATAACCAAAAGAGATTAAACTTATTACAAAAACATTTTAAAAGGATAAAATTAAATGAAAATGAAAAAAAACGAATTTGAAACAATATGTAATTCTTTAGAAAGGGAATATCTCCCTGAAGATGGAAATAGGTTTCGTTATGCAAAAGATTATTTAAAAAAATATTCAGGCAATAATTATGATCGTTTAAAAAGTATACATGCGGAAGCAATGGAAAAAATTGGGGATACATATGATAAATATTTATCTATGTTTTCTTTGATAGTATCAGTTCTTTCGTTTATTGTGGCTGCGCTTGCCCTTATAATAACTATTGTGCATGAGAAAGGTTTATTGATTGTGGTTGCCATTATAGTCTATCTCTTTTTTCTGTTAATTATTTCAGTTTTGTTCATGAAGTTTATAAATGCCAGTAGAAGTGTAAGCCACTGGCAGAAATATATAGTGGAAGCAGTGGAGGACATCCTGGATGATATGAAGAATGAGAAGGATAATCGAAAGGAAGTTCATCTTCCAGACAATCTGTATGAAAAATTAGATAATCTCGAAACAAAAGTTGATCTTCCGGATCGGTTGTATAATCAGCTTGATTCTATAGAGAAAGCATCTTCTGAAAATCCGCTGAAAAAGATAATATCAAAAAAATAAATGCGTAAATAGCAAAAAGTGCCTCAAAAAAGGAGAGGCACTTTTTTTTAGAGATAGATACGGATATTTCGTATTCAAGTTTTGTAATTAAGCATCTTGCTTACCGATATTTGAATACAAAACCAACAATCACAGAGTGTGAATCATCTTCAATGTAGTACTTCATGTGTTCACCAGGAACTGATAACCGGTTTTCTTCCACATAAAGCGCATTAAACTTATACTCATAATTTGTTATAACATCAGTATCTGATAATGCAAACCTAAAAGACAGTGTGGTGTTTTCAGGTTTTTCGGGCGTATAATCAACGGTTGCACTTAACATTTTCCCGTATGCGCGGTTTCCATTGTTGAAATTGAGTTCCACCTGCAGTTTTTTGCTAATAGCTTCCTCAACAGTTGCCAAGAACCATCCAAAATCCTTTGTGTTGGGAGGCATGGTCTGCTGCAATAACTTTGCTGTTTCTGGTTTATTTCCAATATTATAAATCATGATTTTACTCCTTTCTTTTTGATAATATATGTATCGACACAAAAACGAAAAAAGTTTATATAGATTTACTAATTTATAAATATTTAATATTTTCGTAAATTGGCTTGAAAATGAGTTTGTCTTTATGCTTGACAAAAATATGCGGTTTATGTTTATCATAAGCAGTGTCAGGGAGATCATCTTCCTTATTATTATTTCTTCGGGGCGATTTGACACATGCCCCATTTATCCTGGCGGTTTATCCACCCCCTTGGGAAACCGCCAGTTCCACTAAAACATATCAGATTTTTCTTGTATGGATCATACTAACTTCTACAACGAATTTTATGTGTTTTCACAAAGCTATTGACTTTTTATATTGGTTTATGCCTATAATGCTGACTTGAAGATAGATCTATAAAAGTTAAATGGTAATTTAAAATTTATGGTCATTGTAAAAGGTGTTTGCTCAGAAAGGATTGAGTATGGAAAATATGGATTTGAATATCGAGGTAGTTGGGAAAACCAGGGCTTTTGCCATTGCATTATCGGTCGAGGTAAGAAAATTTTTCCAAAACCGAGTGTCAGATTTCTTTTTTTCTCTGCCATCTAATGAGGGAAAAGGGAAAATTAGCATTACTTTTAAGGCATATGATTTTTTTTGGATCAAATTGCGTTATAAGAATAAAAAACTAACCTGTGGAATTGAAATGGGGGACAAACTTCTATATTTATGTGAGTCAAAAGTTTCAAACACTGAAGAGTTGAATGGGATTTTTGAAATTCTTGAGATGCAATTGGAACTCCGGATTCCAGATAAGTTTCTAAAATCGAACCATTGGCTGAGATGGGAAAAGGTTTCCTATGATAACTTTGAAAATTATCACGAGGGGAAATGCGATTTTTCTTTGGAAGATTACATTTCATTGTGTCCAGCCTTCAATTTCCGGCACGATCACACAGAATAGTGGGCATTTTGTGGTCCATATGGAAAGATTATTGATTATCTTTATCCTCTTCTTCATGCTTAATCTCCACAATATCAGAAAGCTGGCATTTTAAGAGTTGACAAATTGTATCCAGAGTTTTAAGTGATACACTTTTCCCTTTTCGGATATTATCCAGGGTAGCAGATGACAATATTTTTTCCCGACGGATTCTACATGCGGAATATCCCATTTTACTTAGCTGATTCAGTACATCTTTATATACAAACATATTTTCTCCATTCATATAAGTTATTTCGTTTAAAATGTGTTTTAAATATAACACCGAAGTGATAAGACAACAATAGAAATGGGAAAAAATGGAAAAAATTATTTTAAAGGAAAGGAAATTAGAAATGGTCTGCACATTTAACATAAAAACGGCATTTATGCAGGAAATATTAAATGTAAAAAAGCTGACTTCCGGAGGTACCGGTGATACGTTGGCTACGATTTTGGCGATTATAGTAATTATATTTATTATTATCCGGTTTATAGATATAAGCTATAGAAAGAACTTACTGGAGAAGGCTCTTGACTTATATATTCCGGAAACCCTTACTGAATGGGAAAATAGAAATATCCGTGTCGCCGGAAGGGATTCTCGCAAAAGGATGTTTTTCACAATTATACATGATGATTCGATAGATTCGGATCTTATCACATATATGTATCTGTATGCAATTGCTGCGAATCTCTACTTTGAAAAAAAGGGGTTACGATATCGGGGAAGATGCACAGAATTGATACCGGAAGATGTCAAACATCTCCCGCTTGTTGAGGAACTCATGCAGAAAGATGCAGTTATATTTGATAAAATTCTGCAGAAAGAAAATCCTGAACTGGAAAAAGTCCCACATGTGTTCGTACATAAACATACGAGAAAAGGGAGAGAGAAAGATGAAAAACATAAACGTAATTGAACCTTTTGGCATTATCATTTATGCATTTTGTCTTGTAATGCTGATAGTTTCTTATTTTAACAGAATAAGACAGGATACTCTATACAGGATTTTAACAATGACGTTCTCCGTTGGAGGAATAATAGGATTTGTTCTTATGATAATAGGAATTATTTATCCATTGATGGTTTATTAAATAAATGTTCTATTATTCTTTGGTATTGTGCATATGTGTGATATAAGTGTTTCATAAGAAAAAGAAAGAGGGAATAAAGTATGATGTTTTATTACAAAGACATAACGCAGGTGTGTACAGCATTTCTCCGGATGATAAATGCGGTATCTATGTGTGGCATGACTGCTGCAGTCGCACTAAGGGTTTTACGCAAACTTTGCCGGATCAGACATAAAGGGATTTCAGTTTTAAAAGGGGTTTGTGTCCTTTGTTTTGTTTTCTGGCTGGTTTCCATGTTTGGGGAAGTAATTTCTGTGCAGAAGGTTTTTCTGATCAAGGATATGCCATATGCTATGGGCATGGCATTAGCCGCGGTCATCACGTTTTTAATTATTAAAATTTTCGGCTCCAACTATAAAAGAATGAAAAGAGAAATCAAAAAATGCATCAAATTTATAAGATAAACGAAATGAATAGGACAGAAGCGGAGCTTGTGGAAAAAACACTGGACCAGATTCGAAAAGAAAAAGGTGCAGCGTACGGAGAATCGTTTAAAGTACGGTTTATTGATATTGAAATGCGTAGCCATCTTGGACGTCCGCACGTGCGTATGTGCATAGACGATCTTACTGCCAGTGGAAAAATTGATTTTATATCCAGCAAAGGAAGAGGAGGATGTACATGCTCCATGATAGGTCCACCCATCCCAAACAGTGGGTTTCCAGAGAAGAATATGGATATCCCATCATCGGAAAACGGAAAGAGATGTGCGACAGGAATGGAAATTCATAGATATTCGACGGTAAAGCAATCCGTTGCAGTGGCCAAGGCATCGGGAAAATATAAGTCTGTAAGGGATAGAATGAATGAAAAACTCGCTAACACCGATCAGGAGGTACATAGATATGGGAAATAACCATAATAATAAATTCCCTTTTTTTGAAGCTATTGTTCTTTTAGTCGGTATAATTGCTGTGACGATACTTGTGGGTTATTTGTTAAACATATATGGAATAAAAACTAAAATTTATCCATTTCATCCATTTCGGATGATTCCGTCAAAGGATCTTCCAAGACCGTGACCTTTTTTGCAACACGAATTCCAATTCGTAAATATAAAATTGATTTCTGTTAATACCTGATTTTATGGGCATTTAGATAAATTTACAACACGAATGTGATTAGAATAATACAAAAAAGTTATTTCGTGATGCGTAATTAGGAAGGATAAACAAAAGAAATGGAAAATTATGGAGATCTATATTGGAAGGGGTTTAAATTAACTGATGGCAAACAAAGGTGGCTGTGCACAAGCGATGCGGATCAGGTTAAAATATTAAAAGCAGAATGGTTTAACCAGCAGACAGAGTATGTAGTGATCCATAAGGGATGTGAGACTGCAGAATCCAGTACAACCCCCATATCTGGGATTGTATATATAATTACTGTTGTGTGTTCGGTCAGAAATTATTTTGGAGACAAAAGTGGACACCATTACAGAAACAGGGATTATGTTTACAAAGATGGAACATTGTATAAATTAGATCTCAATCAGGGTATTAAGGTAAAAAAATTCACAAAAGAGCTGAGAGGGATATTAAACAGCATCAGTTGAGATAAAAAAAGAGAGGATGTTTATATATGAGTAAAAGAAAGATACCAACAACTCGTGCAACGGCTGAAGGAATAGGAGAAGTGCTAGAGACATTCAAGGAAAGTTTTGTTGAACAACAGGGCGAACAAAAGGTTTGTAATGATGTACAGGTAGCAGCAACATTCAACATCATTACCAACGGACAGTTGGTCGAAGATATGCAATAAAAAGGAGTAAATGCGATGGCTAAAATGATGTTTTTTAAATATTATATAGAATTATGTAAAAAAATAAATCGACGATATAAAGAGAGAAAAATATCCGATAACTCCAACACTCTGGAAGTTAACATTACAAGAGAATGCATCAAGGAATTTTTAGAAAATCCTCCAGAATTGGTGAAAAGGTGTGATAAACATATTCTTTTAGGGCTGCTGTATCTAACAGCGTTTCCATCTAAAAAGAAAGTAATAGCATCCGCAATTTGTTTTGTCACAGGATTTTACTTGGGTGGCATGGCTGTATTTATAGTAGGATATGATAGTCTTGCTAGTATTATCTTCGGATTATTGGCAATGTTGTTTCTTAGTATTTCATTTGGACTTGTTTGGATCAAGCAAAGTAGGTGGGGACTATATATTATTTTTGTGACAACTAATTTCTATAATTTTAAAGAAAAAAGCGATGTGGTCACATAAGTATCGAAAAATAATACATTTGGTAATGGTAACATCGAATGAACTGGACAAATATCTGAATGCGGTAACCTGCGAAAAATGTAAAGAATTAGGAGTCAAAAAGGGAAAATGAATCAAATTGAAAAGAAAGCTGCTGAATGGGATGGGGTTGTAGATGCCGTTCAAGATTCTTCCAGCAGACGAGAAAGGTTAGAAAAACGACTCATATATTTACATGACTATTTACAAAAGTACGATGATGTGAGTGAACAGATTTATAATAGTTTTAGCAAAGAAATTGCAGAAATAGAAGAAGAACTGGGAAAGCTTGGTGGTTGATACATATCCGCAACTTTTTTGGGTGTTTTGATATTTCTTAGCTGAAAAGATATTTCTGATTCCTTTAAATTTGATTTTCATTTAAAATTTGCAAATTGGAGAGTATAATATTGTTTTAAGGAGAGATTTTTATGTTAGTAAGACTTATACCGAAATTGGACAAATACGCTATGGATTCATCAATAGCGGTATATTTATTTTTACTTGTGATGGTGATGGTGGTTGCGAAATACATTCTTGAGCAAATGATGCTGCTAAAAAGATATGAAGCTTTTTGGGTATACCATTTCTTAAGTGTAATATTGCTGATAGGACTTGCATTAATTCAAGACGTGTTGATTGATTTATATATTGTGATCGACTTAGTTATTTGTATTTATTCAGGAATAACCGAATACAGACGGCATAAGAAATCGAGGAACTGAGAGGGGAAGTATGTTATTCAAAAGAATTTTTAAATCAAAAAAGCCTGTGAACAATATTGGAATTTCTTCATCGAAACAGTCAGTTCAGATTCCAAATATACATGAGATAGCCTTAAAAAGAGCATTTTTTGTTTATTATGATGATAAATTTTCCCACATACATCGTTATGCATGTGGTGAATCAGGGATAGATGAGGCTATTCATGATGCTATTAAAGGTATGGAAATTTCAAAAGAAGAGATCATTTCTGTTAAAAGCGAATTAATGGACATATTAGATGATATGGCTCTGCCGGAAAGAAATTTTTCATTTTTACGGGAATGGATCGGGGATGCATATGATCGAATTAATGACTTAACTCTGTGGATGAACAGATAATAAAAGATATGAGGAAACAAATACAAATACGTGATGAAGGAATGAAAGAATATGAGAATCATATGAAAGAACGAGAGGAATTTGTGATTATCTTATAAAATTTACAAATTGGAGAATACAATACTGTTTTAAGGAGATTTTTATGTTGGTAAAACTTATACCAGGATTAGAAAAATATGCTATGGATTCATCAAACGTAACGCTTTTACTTTTTGTAGTATTAGCGACAATTGTTATCAAGGATATTTTTGAGCAGAAAAAACTGTTGAAGGAGTATGAGGCTTTTTGGATATACCCTATTATAAGTGCTATATTGTTGATTGGCATTGCTCTAAGTCCGGATATAGTATCAGATTTATTTATGATACTTGAACTTTTCTATAGTGTAAAGATGGGGGCGCTCCAATACGAGCTGAATAAGAAATCGAGGAACAGAATGGGGTCATGTACGATTTATATACTCATATTGCCGGATAATACGGTAATTGTTGAAAAACCCATGTATGAAAATGAAATGCAGTTGTCAGGATGTATATTTTATAATCCAGAATCCAAGAAATATGAAACTTATGGGACTGTATCGGATAAAACAATTACGAATGTAAGAGATAATGAGCCAGAACTATATAAAAAGATAGTCAATAATGAGCCGGTTAATGCGCAGGATTGTCCTTTATCATGTGTATGGGAAAATAATATTCCAAAGGAACATGATGAGCTGCTGCAATACATAATCGAAGAGTGTGCTTATCTGTATTCAGATCAGCTTATAGAGTTTGGAGAGTACATGGATAAAGAGACAAATATTATTTTCCAACTTTACGGGAAAAGAAATGATGTAGTCAGCATAACACTTGATGAGTATTTTTCAGCATTACCGATAAATGAAATTATAGACAAGATTAAGGCAGAGTTGGATAAACAGTCCTCAGAGAAAGACGCATAGGTTATAAAATAAATTGGAACATATATAAGAACATAAAATTCAATACTAACAGACCATTTAAATACACTATGAATGTTAGTATAGCTGCTAGTGAAAAAACATTTTGTTTGTTTTACAAATTTTTTACGGAAAGTGCCGGAGAAGATAGTATTTTATGGAGTTGATGGAGTGGTGGTCAATATGTTGAACGAGTTTGGTGTTGGAGGATATAGAGGATTAAAGGATTTAGAATTAAATGACTTAAAGAAAGTAAATATTTTTATCGGATCCAATAATTGTGGCAAGACATCTATTTTGGAAGCAATTATTTTATCAGGTTTGTTTGATGATCTGGGATTACTGTTGGATGCGTTAGTATCAAGATACCATGGGTTTTCAATGGATTTGTTAGAGTCACTTTTCCCAATTGATTTTGATGATCCTATTATTTGTTTGAAATCCAGATGGAATGGAGATGAGGAGATTCTGCATACGCATTTGACATTTGATCAGGAACAGGTTATTGATAAAAAAGAACCTGGAGTGATAAATGAATCTCTTTCGTTATTTTTTAACTATTCATATGGAAAAGAAAATTCTAATGATACATTGAAGGGAAACTTTAAAATTCGACTTGAAGAGACAGGTGATAATTTCAGGGTTGGAATAGGAGAGTCGGAAAAAAATACACTTAAAATGAAAATTCCATGTAAGTTTATCTCTTTTTCAAGATTTGATAACTCAAACCGGTTTTTAAAGGATCTGGACAATATTCTGGATAATAATTTAAGACAACAATTGATAGAAATTTTGCAGATTTTTGATCCGGGTATCACGAATTTCGAATTAATTGGAACAAATCGTATTATCAAATTATTTAAAGAAGAAAATAAGAAGCCATTGACATTATATGATTATGGCAATGGAATGTATAAGGCTTTTTATATTGGAATGTCAGCATTATTGGCGAAAAATGGTATCTTGCTAATTGATGAGGTGGAAGCGGGAATACACAATAAAGCTCTTCGAAATTTTATTTCAACACTTATGCAGGTTTGTGAAAAAAATAATGTGCAGTTATTTATGACAACACATAGTTTGGAAGCGATAGATGTGTTATTGGAAGATTGTAAGGAGCATTTGGATGATACTGCGATCTATCATATCCGTAAAGGCGAAGATAAAACTATTGCTAAGAGATATGGCGGAAATAAACTGTTGAATTTGAGGAATGAGATAGGGTTTGATGTACGATGAATATCAAAATATAATATGTTCTGATAGCTGATGGCACTGCGAACGTGCAATGAAGAAGTACAATATTTTTTTGGCAGTTCTTAATATTTTTGCAATGGGATTTTTTGCTTATTGTGTATTTGTAGAGATAGCCTCGATCCGGTAAATGTAAATTTGTGGAGGAAAGCAGAGTGGAAGTCATTATTTCATATGTTGGGAAAAAATACAGAGAAGGGAGACATTTATCCGTAAGGGAACTTGCGAAGAGAGCTACAATTGCACCATCAACGATCTCCAAATGGGAAAATGGGCATGCGGTTCCGGATCTGCGTCAGCTTATAGTTGTTTCCAAGGAACTTGGAGTTAGATTTTCTGATCTTATCTCCGTAAAAGCTGGTTAAATAAATAATATATGCTATACTTATTGTATTATAAATCACAGGAGGATAAAACGATGAAGAAAGAAACAGGAGTTTTAACACGGCGACAGGAAGCTTTGATGAATTTCTTGTGGGAAATAGATACTCCACTTACGGCAAATGAAATGGCAGGAAAGTTAAAAGACGAGGGCTGGAGCGCGGTTACACTTTTTAAAACAGTCCAGGCACTGGATGCGGAAGGATATCTTATGGTTACCGGAATTGTAAGCACAGGTAAAACATATGCTAGAAAGATGGCTCCTTCAATGTCTAAGGCTCAGTATTATGGTTCTCTTCTTGAAAAGAGAAATCTTAAAACTGAGGATATCCCGGAAATTGTTTCATTTATCATTGGTAAGGGTAAGGACGATGAAGAGGAAAAATCGGCAGCAGTCAGAGATGTGTTGGAAAAAGTGCTGGCATCTATGTAGGGAGATGGAAAAGACTGCATCAGAATATTCCAATCCGGCAATGGAAAATTATGTTGTCGAAGGACAACTTGATATTTTTGATTTTATTTCAGATCCGGAAAAAGAAAAAGGAAGTGAACCAGATGAACACAGTAATTAAAGGAACGAAATCAATCACTGAATTCAAACGGAAAAAGTCAGAACTTACATCCATGGCCGAAAAACATTACGCAGATCACGTTGAAATATCTGAAACATGGACGCATGGGGAGCCGGTAAAAACATGGTACGGCGAATACCCGTGGTCGATATTTATCGAATATCGGGATGGATCAGTATTTTGTTACCCGGAAGCTATTTCTAAGGCTAGAAAAGAAGTGTAAAACATCTTAAATCAGGTTGTTTGCCCAGTAAGGAGATACTGTCTTTCCTGTTCTGTAGTCCGATATTCGATTGTCCATGTATGTCGGCTATAATTGTAACACAGAAAGAATTCCTGTTCCTGACCATATACAGCAGACACACAGAGAAAGTTCTTTCCAATTAAATTGGAATCAGGACTTTCTCTTTTTATGCGAAGATTTCTGATGGTAATAAGTTCACCATCAGAGTTTTTAAAACGGAACCATTGTGGATGAATTGTTCCATCGGTATCGGTTATGCTGGCAACCTGTGCTGGGAAACTTGTATTTTCATTCTGCATATCGTCTGGATCTCCAATCGTCATTGGTGGTTAATGTGGCGGTAATTAAGTCTTTGCGGGCTTAATTCGTGAAATATCCCTCATAGTATAACACATCATTAAAAAAATAGACGGTTTTTGCAGACAGAAATTTGAAATAGGGCTACCGCAATCCCACTGGCTTTAGGAAAACAAGTGGGAATCCTTGGTTATTCAATTGCCGAGTAGTTCACAAAATGGGTAGTTCACTGTGAATGGCAGCAGTTTGATCTTTCGTGTCAAAAATTAAATATTGAGATTTATTAAACTATGGGATATAATAAAAAAGGACATTCACGTAGAAAATGAAGCGAGGTATTCCTATGGGAAGAAAAACAAAACAGGACATCATCGACAGACAGAAAAAACAGCTGGAGACTTATGAAGAGGCAATTGAAAGGTTGCAGAAAAACTATCATGAGGTTTTGCAGAAGGAAGATGATGATTTCAGAAGAAGTCCTTATTTCGTTCAGATGGAAGAAAAACTGAAATTCTGGGAAAATATAGGTAATCTGAGTGAATCTTTTGTATCTGATGCTGAAAAACGTCGTCTTAAAATGGACGATTATGTGAAGCAGATTTATAAGGATAATGAGCGGCTTACATCTGAAAATGCCGACATGGAGTATTTTGTGGGGATTACGGAAAATTATCACAGTGCTGAAGAATGGATGCATGTTCAGGAGGAGATTAGGCAGCTGAAAGCAAAACTTGCCCAGATGCAATTTTCCATTGATGCAAGAGATAATGAAATTTCAAGGCTGCTTAAGCAGGTGGGAATGTATGCACATAAAACTGAAAACGTTCACAATGCGCGTGGTGCGGGTCGAAAAAAAATGGATAAGGCCATGCAGGCGCAGTTAAAGCAGTTTATGGATCTTTGTGGAAAAGGATATAGTGAAAAGCAGATCATGGACGCCATGGAGATCAGCAGATCGACTTATTTCCGATATAAGAAGATATGCAGCAATAAAAATATAAGCGTAATAAATAATAGTGAGGGGTAAAAGGAAAAATAAAAACGAATCAATTCGATCATGCGATTGAGAAATATCACTGGATAAAGACAATGCTTACTTACAGATGCCCGGAAAGAGAAGATGTAGCGATAAATGCATATGACCAGCTTGCGGGAACTCAGGTATGGTCGCCAGATGAGGATTTTTTAAGTAATCTTACAGTGCTTGGAAAACTGCTGCTGTTACAAAAAAAGGTTATGCGTGATGTTGCACTAAACAATATTTCATATGCTGATGGAATTACAGATGTAACTTATAACGAAAAACGTTATACCTGGGATTATACTGGAGATAAGTATGAAATAGTATAATTATAAAAGGACCCAATTATAAGGGGCCTTTTATAGTGGCTATACCAGAATGACCAGATCATGAAAAATGATATGATCGACGGTTACATTATGATGACATTGTACAAATAAAGTTGAAAGAAACTACACGGCAAAACGTGTATTTTTATCTTGACTATACACGCTTTGCCGTGTATAATATAAGTATAAAGAAGCAGATGTCAAGGAGTTGAAATAAATTATGAAATATACAGTAACATATTCCTGCGGTCATACAGGAACCGTTCAGTTGTATGGGAAAACAGAGGAACGCGAACGCAAGATCAAATACTATGAGGAATACGGTCTTTGCCCGGAATGCTATAAAAAACAGAAACAGGAAGAAAATGAAAAAATGGGGCTTTTATTATGCAGCACTATAGAATATGAGCTTTCAGGGAAAGGTGAAATCCAGGTTCGGCTGTCTTTTCGCGGAGACACGAAGCCGCACAAGGAAGAAATCAAAGCACTGGGGTACAGATGGACGGTTCTGGATGATACTCAGATTCTTTCTACGGCAAGACCAGAAATGGGATGGGTCAAAATTGTTCCGCATGAATGTCTGGAAGAAGAGAAGGGAAAAGCTTTCTCCATTGGTGCAAGGGAAACCACAATGGAAGAAAAAGAAAAACTGGAGCAGAAGAGCAGGTTTGAAGAAATGCTTGCGGCTCAGATTCTCTTTAAAAAGCAGCACGGGAAAGAACTGCAGAAGCAGAAGGAACGGGAAGCAAAGCTTGCAGATCTGCTGAAAGAGGAACCGGATCTTATAAAAGGTAAGAAATGGAACCAGAAGATTTATGGAAAATCCGGAAATTATTCCATTTATCCAGATGGGGAAAAAGTGAACATTTCCGATGAAGAAGCGGAAGAACTGAAAAAATACCTGAAAGATTTCAGGGAGAAGATGAAAGAAGAGGCAGGTATTGACTAATGGATGGATTATTTTATAAAAACGTGGATATTTACGATTTACCATCAATACTGGAAAACGGATTGCTCAGTATGGATGAATCCGGCAATAATAATTGGCAGGATAACAACCGTGCAGACAACCGGACAGATGTCGTATATTTATTCCGGCCGGTAAATGAAGGAACTTTACAGGAAATTCCCTCATTCCCTGAATATGGTGCTGCACTGGTAGAATGTACCGCGGATGCCGAACCATCCAAAATGTCATTGCAGGACTGCCATTTTGGAAAATACAGGGAATATATTGCAAAAAGAATTGCCCCGGAAAATATATTGCGTGTATTTATACCTAAACTTTTCGAGAAAAATATTGATATTACATCGGATAAGATATGTTTATGCAGGATGAAAGCAAGTGTGTATGGAAAAGATGGACTTGTCGAGGCATCTGCAGATATTTTGAAACTGTTTGCTGAAACAGCACCAGTACGCTGGACACAAATTGACGGGTATTTCCGAGGAATATACAATGACGGAAGTGGAGTATTCGACCTTTATAATGTAAGATACCAGATTCCGGAATAATTTAAAAAATCAAAGGAATGTGGGTAATAAAAAAATGGAAGGTGAAAGCTTTATGAAAATAAGCGGAAGACAAACAGAACCTATTAAATGTTATAAAAAAGACCAGTTAACAGAGGATTTTTTTGCTGGACAGATCTGTTCCCGTAAGGGAATGGAGACAGAAAAATATTGGAGTGATGCATTCAAATCCAGTCTCCGAGACATTCTTGATGAAGTATACTGCAGTGATTATGGAGACATCAGGGATGATATTGATTCAGACTGGAACATGGATTACGAAACATACCAGAATCATTACAGTTTCATCTGCGGAATCATTGATATGGATATGAAAGACACCTATGAAAGTTATTCTCGTAAGATGGAAAGAATCAGGGAAATATCTTCTGCGTATGCAAATGCCATTCATAATTTTCCGGACGATATTGCTTACACGGTTTCTTTTTCCAGGAGCAGCTGTTCGGTATATCTGAATACAGGTATTCCTGTCCGGAAGGATTCCGTAGATCGATTTCTCTCCGTTCTTGAACCTTTACAAGGAATTATAGTATCGGAAACATATTCCGGATATGAGAGGAAAGATTACGAAGACAGCAGCCTTACAATAAGGATATCAGACCATGATTTCGGGGGAAACAGGGATTATTCCTACCAGTTCCCATGTGTTAATGTAATTGTTGAAGTATAACATGAATTCTAAAAAATAAAGGGATCAGAGAAATGCTTAAATATAAAATAAATGTTTTAGAAAAGCTTGTGGATGCCGGCTACAATACCTACCGGCTCCGTAAGGAAAAATTGCTTTCTGAAAGCTCAATCCAGTTTCTACGAAATGGTAAAATGGTTAGTATTAAATCACTCGAATGCATCTGCAGATTGCTTAAATTGCAGCCAGGAGATATAATCGAATATATCGATGATAAAAAATAAACCATAATATATGATGTGACGCTAATGCGCAAATACACTACATAGCCGCTATGGCAGTGGCAGAAGGGAAGGGAAGGACAAATGGGAGTAAGATTTACAGAAAATTTCATTCGCGAAACGGAGGCTTTAAGAAAGTGCCTCTTATATAAGGATGTAACATGGGAAATCACCAAAAAGGATGATTATAACGACTGGGGAGACAAGACTCATCCGGAGAACAGTTTTGATCTTCATCTCAAAGAGGTTGATCAGGCGGAATCAAGTTGCTTCGACATGCCGAACGGCTTTGGAGAAAAGGGACAAAATATCATCTGGATGGAGATTGGAAACCTTGAACTAAAACAAAGAGCTTATCTGGAAAAGACACATCCGGAACTGGATCTTACAGACGATGAACTGGATTGGAGTCCGTATATTTCAGAATCCATGAATGCGAAGCTTGAAATGGATGCTATGACGCAGACATATGTGGATATTGCTGAAAAGGTTGTGGCATATATCCGACAGCAATTTGATCTTTGTAAAGCAGTAATTTCCGTATATGCGAAAAATGAGCTGCTGATCGAGTCAGATCCAGAAAACAGTGAAAAAGGTGAGACTGATCCAATGAAAGACTTCCGGAGATTTAAAACCATCTTAGAACAAAGATGTGCAGAATACGAAGGCTGTGCGATTAAATGCTATGAGGGTTTTGCAGGTAAGGATTTAGAATATTACGGAGAAATGAAGAATCTTGTTTTGCTTGGCAAATTGCAGCTGCTGGACCGACTGCTGCCGGAAGATATGTCAGGATGTGAGATAATTGAAGAAGATGGAAAAATAACAGTCAGGGAGAAAAATCATACTCTTACCTGGGATTACTCGTGCGATAAATACATAGAAAATTAAAGAAATTCAAACAGCATTCGGACATATCATACTCCGGATGCTTTTTTTATCCATTTTCTGCCCCACGCGCAGGCTGGATAATTTCAGCCTGGATAATTTTAGAACACCGATAATTATACGGATAAGAGTAAAATTATTGACAAACACTACTTTATAGTAGTACAATTAAGCAAAATTTAAAGAAAGGGGTTACAAAAATGGCTCTGATACAATTATCTGATTGGGCGAGAAGTCTGGGGAAAGATCCTGTGCTGGCTCGCCAGAAAGCATTGAGAGGAACAGTACCGGCAGTTAAAGTAGGGCGAGACTGGATGATAGAAGAAAGTATTCCATGGGATGCCAGGGCATTATCTGTTGTAAAAGTTCATGTGGCAAATACATTCTTCACTATGGCATATGCAGGAAAAGAATTCATTGGCATAAAAAACAAAGAAAGGGATGAAATTGAGCAGATTTCAGATTTTATTGCCGAACGCATGAAATGTAACGTTATAAAGGTAAAATGTGATTTGTATAGTCCAGATGATCTGAATCGGTTGGGAGATGAATTACGCAGACACTACGAGTCAGTTAACCTCTCTTATCTTGATGAGCCGGTCATGCAGGGGGTTGACAACCAAGGGCTTATTTTTGAAGGGGAATTTCTGCATTATAACCGTGTTGTCAGAGTTTTTTCAAAAGATTCCAGATCTTTTACTGACTTGCTCCGGAAAAACAATATTATATATGAAGAGATACCTATTGTAAATCCCTATGTTATTAGATTTTTTTATGCCGGTAAAATGGTTTATGCATGTTACTCGTCTCTCTTTCCCGGACGTTTCATCTATTTTACAGATGTGTATCCGGCCGACGGGGACTGGATGCGCTTGATGGTGGATGTAAGAGATCAGAACATGTCTGGCAAAGAGCCTGTGAAAATGCCATCAAAAGCAGGTGTGATCGTTAAAGAGGCTTACAAAATGATGAGGAAATATATTCCGGCCGGCGAGAATGAAGAAGGCAGCAGTTCAAAGAAACCACTCACGGAAAAGGAAATGAGCCTTATGAAAGATATGATATATAACATGAACTACAGTATTGAAGATCTGACGAAGATGGATCATCATGATGTGGATGAAGCGTTTCTCGATAAAATCCTGAACTGCGAATATTTTATTTGATGCCATCTGTAAATTGAAATAGCTGCTGACAGGAGCCCATTTTTAAAAACGGGCTGGGTGAGATGGGTACCGTAAATAAGTCGGCAAGTTTTGAATTATGCAAAAAAAAGAAAATGTCCTGTCCTGCCAGGCATTTGAGTCTAAAAGGAGAGAAAAAGAGAGAAAACGACATATTATGAAGAACTGTCGGTAGTAGATTATATTTAAAATCAAGGCAGGGGACAGCTACTGACATTTAATGATTTTGAAAAAACGGGAAGGATAGTATCCGGACCGTTTTTTGTACCTGTGTTTAGGTATCGGTAAGACCAAATGATATTATGAAGATATCCGGCTTAAGATTCTGTACGGGAAACCATGTGCCTATCGTCTGATCAGCAGGATGGCAGCAGTATACTCCAGGTTGTCTTACGGACCGCTAACTGATCTGCACGCGAAGACGCGGAAGCTTCCAGCTTAGTTTTTTGTGATACCAAAATAAAACAGAGACTCTTCACTACGGAAACTTGTGTTTTGCTTTTACAGGGAAACCGAAATAACATATTTGATAAGTGAGATAATGTCTATCTACATGATTTTACATGATTTAAGAAATGATACAGATAATGGTGTCAGGCGGGGTGTATTATATTTCTATAATACATCCCGCGACGTAAAGCTGATCGGAAAAGATGTATCCTTTGTTGAAAAGCGGCATCTATATAATCAAGGTAGAAATGTATCGGCTAATGGCTGAATCACCCCTCCCGCGAAACTAAGAACCAGATTTGCTTCCACGGCTACGACCTACATTTTTCCTGCCCCTATTTGTTGATTTCCTGGTGTTTGAAGCCTTACCCAAATTCCCGTTTCCATCTGCGGGTTTTCCGGTGTTTGAATCATCACCAAAATAATCGTCGAGACAATTGATAATGAGAGATCTTATCCACTCTTCTGATCTCTTAGAGACACTTGCCTTGGTTGCTAAACCAACGCCCGAAACAAAAGCTAGAATTGTTACAATGTCCGCAATCATCGATACACTCATATTATTATCCCCCTTAATTATAAATCGGGGATACATCTTTTCTTACATATAATTTGCCATAATATTACATAAAAATAAATTAAATATTACATTTGACTTAAAAAGTTGTAATGCAATCTTGCAAATCATTCTTCGATATGGTATATGTAAAATACAACTTTTAATGCATCAAAAGAGAAATACCAGCAGATCCACAAAGGGTTCCGGATATGGCATATTGCAGAAGGAAGAATAAACAGGAACAGGATTATGTAAAATGCGGCAGGAGAGAATCAAATGATAAAAATTACGGAAAAATTCATAAAGGAACTGGAAATATATAAGGAAATCAATCTTCACAGCAATATGGGATGGACAGTTACACCAGGTGATCAGGAGCAGAGCACTGCTGCCGGTTTGGAATCCATTGGAAAACATCCGTTTGAACTGCATCTGGAAAAACCGGTACCAGGGAAAACGTTCTGTTTTTTGAAAACTTCGGGTGAAATCCGTGGGATAGAAAAATATCTCCGGGAAAAAGAAGAAAGAAATTACCGGGGAAAGGTCTGTCCGGTACCGGGCAGCCGGAACAGGGATGTTCTTAATGGTGATGAGGGTTTAAGTGAGGCCGTGATGGCGGAGCTCCGATGGAAGGCGGCATATGATACTTATATTTTTGTTGCGGAGCAGATCATTGACTATATCAAAAATAATTTTCAAATGAATGAAAGGAAAATTGCTGTCTATATGAAAAACGAACTTCTGATTGCAGAGGAAGATGATAATGCGTCCTGTGAGGATCATCCGGCAGCAGTTTTCAGACAAGTCCGGAGTATACTTGCCTGTCGCTGTGGAGAAAACAGGGATGTGGCAGTGGATGCGTATAACAAATTGGCAGGGACAAAGCAGGCATCATTCGGGTCGGATACGCTAAACAGTCTTGTGCTGCTTGGAAAACTGATGTTATTGGATGAACTGATAGGGGATACACCACCTGACTGTTTCAAAACCAGCCAGGGTGTTACCAGCGTCACACATCGTGGGAAAACGTATATATGGGACTACACCGGGGGAAAGATAATAGAGAAAGAAATATAGACATTTCAGCATATTCTGCAGCAGGATAAAACTTTAGCATAAAAAAGAAACAGTCTTTTGTATATTGTATACACGTATCTGCGCCGGAAGTTGTTTTGCGGCAACTGCTGCACTTACCGATACGGTGATTTATGTCACTTTACTTCTGGTGACTCTTGATTAGATATATCCTTTCCCTTCCATACCGGACAATGTGCCGGATCCTGATATGTCTTATGTGTTGGAACTATGGCGTTTATATACTTGTTGTGATAGAAAATAAATTTAAATAAAAATATAGTATGTAATAAAAATGCATAAAACTTTACATTCCCATAAAACAATTATTGAAAAGTGAAGATGAGACAGAGAGTATAAGGGAGAATATATAAGATGAATGACCAACTCCCATGCGGTACATGATTCCTATGGAAGTGGTATCTTGATGCAGTCGTGACTCTTGCGTCTTTCGAACCAGAACAACTGGCTGTCCGTACTAACAAAGGCTGTTCACGCAGCCACTATCCCTTTTACGGGAATACCTTTGGGATTCAGTTCGTGGAATCCGCACACTTCAGGTGATGCAAGAAAAGAAAAATCATCTGTATCATTCCACGCATCCGGAATAGCTTTACGCATGATGTTGGCAGCACCATTGCAGTCTGCATTGATGACCAGACCATTTCCACAGCGGTACAGACCACGGCTGATACGTGTGCCTGAGAATACTGCCTTGTCATCATCAATGCCGTATGCCGGTATATAATCCATTACTGTGATGTCTGCTTTTGAGGTATAGGACTCTTCCTGCATAATCACGCGGATACCGGCACCGGAAGCTTTGTAGATGATCAGCTGCTTGAGCAGTGCTATAGGCATGGAAACAAAGTTCTGGTTGTTCTGTGTACCGATGCCACTGTTCTGTTTCCAGAGCTTGTTTTCACCAAGTACAAGCGTGCCTGCCTGATGTCTGATGCAGTAATCAACGATACTACGGCTGATCTTGTGGCACTGGTCTTTTACGAAGTCTGCATGATGTCTGCTTAACCTGCTAAGATACTTTGACTCAGCGTGCATGTGCTTATGTCCTTTTGTAATAAGGCCTGTGGCATGCGCTCTTTTTTTATGAAACCACTGGCAGTCGGATAAGACAGCTTTGCCCTTGTAAAGCACTGATGAACCATCATTGCATACGACAGCTGCGAAGTTGTCTACACCGAAGTCAACGGCACATATATTTGGCATGTCCTGGCTGCTTACAGCAGGGTCTTTACATTCAATAGTCAGTGAAAGGATATACCGGCCGTAGTAGGGCTTTACCTTTACTTCCTTAAGCACAGAACCTTTCTCTACATTTGGAAGATAAAGGCGTTCCCTTATTCCAGGCAGCTTCAAAAGTGTCCCGCGGTCTGTGAAATATAAGACAGCATCCTGGTTTGTGATACTGAACGTGATAATATCCTGCTTTCTGTAATGAGGCATCTGCGGTCTGCCAAGATACTTGGAAGGACTGTTTTTGTAATCTTTCAGTGCCTTCAGCCAGTTCGAGAAATCTGTCACTGCCTGCTTTACGACAGCCTGAGCAGTCTGCATCGGCAGACCGGCAAAAAAGTCAGGATTGTGTGTCACACGCATCAGCTTTTCGAGATGGCTGTAGGAAATGACACGTTTTACCTTTATAGCTGGATAAGTCTGCTGAAGCAGCTTTACCTCATCAAAGACTTCTTCCTCGTGGTCCGTGCGGGAATCTTTATCATAACTGGTAAAGATCTGTCTTATGCGAAAGAGGGCAGCATTATACAGCAGTTTTGCAAGACCTGCATAACTGCCACAGTAATCATGTATTGAATTTCCCTGCGCCACCTGGCACTGGACCACTCTGTAACACATATGGGTGCGCCCCTTTCGTAATGATTGAAAATGCTGTATATCTCTGCTATAATTATAGCAAACATACATTTGGATGTATAGGAAATATACCGTTATGAAAAAGAAAACAGGATCTGATTATTACACAAACCGACACAGCTGTTTTCTGCTGCAGTATCATATCGTGCTCGTGACAAAGTACCGGCATCCGGTGCTTGCCGGCGGCGTGAAGGAAGCAGTCTACGAACGGATCCGTTACGTTGCAGAAAGCAGGGGATTCAATATACTTGAACTGAACGGAGAGGCAGACCATGTGCACCTGCTGATTGAAGCCGACCCGCAGACATCACCCGGTGAGCTTGTAAACGTGATAAAGACCCAGACGTCCAGGAGAGCCCGGAAGCTGTATGGAGATACGGAACTGAGACCGTATTTCTGGTCAGACAGCTACTTTATAGCAACCGTAAGTGAAAATACACTTGAAGTTGTAAAAAAATATATAAAAGATCAGGGGATAAAATAAAAGGCCATTCACCCACGCCTATGCAGGTGTTATAGACGTGGTACTCTGGCTGAATTGATAGAGGCATTCATTGGTATACGATGAATGTGCCAGGAAAATATGTTCGAAGATCTGTTGAGCTGGTGGTGAATTTATGGTAAAATATCTATGAAGCCACAACAGGGGCGGCAGCTTCCCGACCGATATACAATGGAAGGGAGGTGCGTGATCATGACTACATATGAAATTATTATGGTGTTCCTTGGGATTATTAGTTTACTTATATGCTTTGGACAGTTACTGATTGCGTTGCTCACCTTTCTCGATAATAAGAGAAACAAGAAGCGCAAAAAATAATGCCTACCCTGCGGCCAACAAGGTAGGCGGTGTTCGTTGAACACGTAGAAACGTTGTTGGGAAGCTCCACCTTTGGAGTGATGCTTCACCGAGTGTCTGTTAGCAGCAGGCACTCTTTTTATGTATTTATCATATCATTCCACGGTTGTTTTGTCAACTTGACAGAATATATGGAAAATGCGTTGTATATTGTATACACTAATCGAAACGAGGTTTCCGCTGCGCTCCAACGTGATCCATGTGAGAGATTTTGTCCTTTTATTTACTTATTTACATGCTGGCCATATATTGGATTTCCCGTGGTTGGAGATGCATAGCCTTAATATCTGGCTATATCTGTCGTTTCTATGATGAAGATGTAAAGATTTTAAAAATGATATACATTAAAAACAATAAGGAAAATACGAAAGAAAAATAATGGAAAATGATACAGATGGTGTAATACGATAAGAGAAGGTGCCCTGGAAGAACTCTACAATAAAACCACCTCTGCAAAATGAACAGAGGTCATAAATGTAGGTGGGTGGTATATGGTCTGTCCTGTTTTTCATTTTATCTATGGAAATCTCATGAAGGTAAAGGTAAAAGTAAAAAGCAGCAGTGCTTATGACTGCTGCCGTAAGAATATTTATATTTTCCGGATTATCCGGGGAACCGGTATGTGGTATATAGGGATTCCCATAAAAGATTCTGCAATACAAAAAATCAGAAATCACAAACCACAAACCAGATATTCTGCCGACTGTTGCCCTATATACCTTTGGCTTGACGATATGGCATATGAACGGTTTGCGATATAATAGAATAAATTTAGGGATGCCTGTCTGTTATCCTAGGTAATAAAGGAGTATTAAAGGTTAAGGGGAAGATTGGTCCGTTTCCCGCTCCGGTTAATCTCAAACAGGCCGGCAGAATTTTCAAACATACTGTATGTGCAAAATACAACCCGCAGGGGAAGATCATGTTTTAGAGATTTTCCTTCACGTCTGGTTTTGCCAGTTCCTTGATCCGATGAGAGAGGAGAGGAGGAGGGAGAGATATTCTGGCCGTTTCCCGTTGCTTCATCCGAAGGATATGAGGTTTCGTCCACACGGATGTAATACTTACATTTTGCCAGCTTCTTAAGTGTTTCTGTGTCTGTATCCGAAAGCAGGCAGATCAGATATCCTTTGCCGCCATTCCAGCTCATGTAATCAAGGTATCCTTTTACGCGATCATATCCACCGAAGTCATCAGAGATATTTTCAACGAAAGCATTCGTCCCATCTTCCCATGTAAGTCGGTTCCGGAAAGAGAGTGAAAGTTTTGGATCATCCTGGTAGCTGGAATACACCGGGACATCTTCCCGGCTGTTCTCCATGGGGAAATAATTGATCGCAAAGCCACGCATAATCTCCGGGAGATCAAAACATACATTTGGCATGAGATAAGGAACTACGGAACCAAGGTCTCGGTTCGGGGCTGTACAGACAGAAAAGCCCGCCTTAAACATCTTATGCAGATCCGGGATGCCGTCAATTGCGTGTTCTATGGTCTCCCTGCGGGCAATATAGCGTTTTGCATGGAGACGATTTCCTGCCACGGTCTGAGGGTTTGCGTCCGGGGAGCCGGAAAGCCTTCTCATTTCCCATACATAGGAGAGATATTCCCCAATGGTAAGATCACTGGACTGCTTGGCGAGTTCTAAGAGATGTGATGCGAGGTTCTCATAATACAATGGGTATTCTTCACACTCACGGGAAACCACGGAACACAGATCGGCCACGTCAGAAAGAGTGGCTTCCCTCCAGGCTGAGCCATATTTTGTAATGCATATTCCGGGTACCGCTATCATGGCATCCCGTTCCCTCCATGCGCTTCTTTTAAGTTCAGGCATGGGCTTATTACTTTGAAAACGATTAAACCGGCCGCGGGCGGAACTTCCGGGCATCTGTCTGCCTGACGGGAAACCATAACCACTATCTGTACTGGTATCTATATTACCATCACTACTGCTGCCCATAGCAGTGGGTTCCCTGTATGGTTTCTTAAGGCTCTTAAGGTCGCTTTTGGTGAGTTTGGTCTGCAGGGTAAACAACAGGGTATGTAATGCCGGATGTTTTGCGTGGCTGGCAGCAGTGTTCATGTAAGCATTCAATTTGCCGGAGATAACATTCAGCCGCTGTGTTGACATATCCTGTTCAATATAGGTATAGCATGTTTGATCTGGGTATGCGGCCATGCCTGGCACCCACATATTGTCAGGAACGTCTACAGCATCTGCCCCTACCCGGCAGTGGTTTTTCCCATCTGTGTTCCCACTGCTGCCCGGGGAGCCGGTATCTGTATTCCTGTCATGTCCCTGAGAGCTTTCCGGCTCTTTTTCTTTCGAGTTATTTCTCTCTGAATCTTCCTCGTTCGTATTCTCAGAAGAGATCCGCGCCCTGGAAATCTGCGGGACCCCGTCCGTGATGCTTGATCTGGTAAAAAGCGCATCAGAGAAAAAGACGGTACCCTCATGCAGACGGTTTGACTGCAGTGCAAGGATTTTCTCATGCAGATCGAGCACAATCCCGTCAGGTCCCATGCCAACTTCAGATTGAAAATGAAAACGGGTATCCTTCACGCTTGACAGCATAAAAGCGTGGAGATCACGCGCGGCAACAAAGTGGGATATATTGGTAGGGGCAGTGAAGCTGTCAAATCTCTTTCTGATTTCGTGAACGGCATTCTTATCAATATGTTTACCAACTACCGGGGTGCCAGACAATGCATTAAGCCGCTGTTCTACAAAGTCCGCTCCTTTTTGGGTAAGAAAGTAAACGTTTTGGTTTTCTCCAGGCTGGATGCTCTTATCCACCTCAAGCACATCCTCTCTCACAAGCCGGTTTAAAAACACAAGCTCACATTCGGGCTTTGCTGCGGGGGTGATTCCTGTGGCACACAGCTGCTGGACCGTGATCCCATAATAATACATGCAGTATGACAATACACATATCTGCTTTGATTTCCTGCAATGCAGATCAAATTCGGGATCGCAGAACATCATGTGAAGCATGTGCTCATAGGAATAGTGGCAGCGCTCCAGATAATAGGCTTTCTCTTTGGCATTCTGCTGTGTTTTCCGGGGAGCCGTTCTTCTTATTCGCTTTGAACTCATAGTGGGCATTATCCTCCTTATTTTCCTTCTGGGTTTCATATCCGGATGATAGGCTTAAACCGATAGGAAAAGTCAAGCAGGATAGGGAATTTCCGGGGAGCCGTAATAAATATATTTTCTTGGGGTTAGTTAGGAAAAATTAAAGGCTTTCCTCTGTGTACCGGGCTAACCAATGCATGGGGTGTAACAAGAGAATGTAATCTATTGTCTCGCCTCGTTTTTCCTATTTCCTTGATCTGACTTACAATACATCCATATAGAATAAAATGCATGTGTATCATAAAAAGAAATAGCGTTGTTTCCGGGATATTCTATGCTATTTGGTATTTTATAGGAAAACACAAAAGCAATTAAATGAGATGTTCAACAGATCATACGTGCATATCATTTCATGTTAGGATAGATAAACATGAAATTTGAAAGAGCTTACACTTTTAAATCCTCAAAAAACCCTTCTTCAGTGTTTTATGGTAAAACAGTGACAAATAATGATAGTATGATTGCGCATCTGTTTGAGGTCGTATTAAATAAGAAAATATATAGGAAAATACAAAAGAATACAATAAATATAATGAAAAATACAACACCACAATAACGTATAAATAAAAAATATGCAGCAGTTCTTTGATAAAACCGCTGCATATTTGATTAAAAATTAAATATTATTGTGCCAAAATCCGTAAGAAATGCAATAGGTGTGGCTTGATAATGGGATATTATATGCCTTAAGGAAAAGAGATTGTATGGCTGGCATTATAATGTCATAAAACTGATTTGCCAGCTGTTCGTTCCCGTCAAAGAAAAAATTGATAGTGTCCTGATATATGGATAAGATATATGCCTTGACGCGGTATCTGTGAGGTAGATTGTTCATCATCATAACCATACGAGATAGCAGGGTATCAGGGGAATAATTTGTATCTAATGATCCCGATGGAAGGCAGACAGTAATAATACATCCAATCTTGTGAATTTCCATTCCTGTTTTATACCGAAAATCGAATTGATAGTAGCCGCTGGTAATAACGTTGTCTGTTAGATCCTCATTAACTTTCTCAGGATGATTTGAGTGTGCCAGGACACTATAAAGGATGCTTGTCAGGTTTATTTTGCGTAAAACTTCTTTTGTGCATTTAGCTGCATAATTATTGTACCATTTAGGGTAGTCCGGCATGGTAGCATAAGAGATCTCTTTGATGCTCATGTGGGCCAGCAGATCCCGGAAGGTGTCCGCATGAAATATAGTAGCCAGCAGGATATCCACCGGGAAGACTTTTTTAAAGCTGCATCCGTGGTTATCCAATAAATCGGAACAGGCCATGGAATGGAAAGTACAGACAATTTGATCATGGGATGGATTAGTTAACAGGGCATCAAAATAAGAGCACCCCATGAGGTCCAGATCATAAAAGTAATATTTCCCAGAAGAAGAAAAGTAAAGTACAAATCCATTTTCATCATACCAGATAGCCGGCAGTAGACATATGAAGTTGCTGCAGGAGGCTTCAGAACATATCGTTCGACCATCGGTTCTTTCCATGTGGATGATATCACCGCTTGAAACAAATTCAGTTATATTCTCGCGGTATGAAAAACCTGGTTCTGTTATAACTGGAGAATTTTCAGACTGAGCATCTTTCTTTAAACGTTCAGGCGATTTCTTCACTTTTGATTTTGGTGGTTTGTTTTTTGAGGAAGCAGACGAATCAATTACTTGGTCTTTTTCTGCATGCTGTTTTTTTGAATTGGCAGCAGCAGATAATGTCTCAGCGTTTGATGCTTCTTCAGATGGTGTTTCTTTTTCAATATGAACCGGCTCGGTGGCTATTTCCTCGCCTGTTGTTATGTCCGGGAACTCCTGTGGATCATAAAACTCAGGGGAGTATTCTGCAGGATCAGTTTCGGGTGAAGCAGCAGGAATGCCATATATATCACCCATATCCAGAGGAATTTCTCCGTCATAAATTTCTTCTTCGTAGGGCATAGCATCATATGGAGCCGTACATTCATAGGCATATTCCGGGATATCTAAAGGTGGCTCTACCTCATAGATTTCGGGGTTCGTATTTTCCGGTAAATCACGAACATCGGTATAAGATGGCTCTGCATCTGTCTCCTCTGAATTTAAAGTATCCTTATTGGATTCCTCTTTTATTTTGTCTATGTCTGTTGGAATATCGGCATTTGAAGTATCGGTTCGTGTTTTATCATCAGATACGAACGTGTCAGGGCCGTCTTCCTTAGAGTTTTTTGTATCGTTTGATGGTTGAAGATTATACGATGCACTTGTAACTTCCATTTTACCATCTGGCTTCGTTTTATTTTCATTAGAAGCCTTATCGAGAGTCTCCCTTTTTCCATCATCAAACTTGATAGGTCGGCCCACTAAAGACGGAAGAGGAGGAATGTACTGATACATTTCTTGTAACTCTGAAACACTCTTTTCAAACATTACATCGGTTATGTAGTCGATGCTGATACCATAGATCGCTTCAAGCTTTAAGGAAATGAGAGATGAAAGTTCACCACTATATTCTGCTCTAAGTAGTGGGACCAGTTCCGTATCTCCAGCCTGTGCAGCATTTTTCAGGTAGGACACAAAATCATTTAAGAACTGTTCCTTGGTTCGGTCACCGTATCCCTTACAGTTCCAGAGATATTCATAAATATAATAATTCAAAGGTATAACAAGAGCATCTCCTATCATGTAGTCTCGAGCAAGACGATCACATGACCAAAACGCCATGCCAGGATTAATAAAGGGCATTTTTTCATATGAATAGTTTTCATCCATCATACGTCGTAATACAATATCTTCCTGTTTTTTTCGTGCGTTCGTGTATCCACTGCTATATTTGCACATCCGGCATGCATTGCTTTCGATATCATAAGTTCTTACATATGAAAGAGCTTTTGTGCATAAATGATGGCAGTTTTTACATCCTGCTCGCTTTGAAAGCTTTTTTTTCTTATCATCTGTAATTCTGCTTCCACCAAACAAATGGTATTGTGTGGAGTATAGCATATAATAGGATTCAAATTTAATTGCATCATATCCAAGAGCCGTGCACATTCGATAGTAAAATTCCTGCATTTGATCGACGGTGAGCTTGTCGGACAGATAAAACAGGCATATATGTTTATCCATGTTATTTAGGGAACCTCCTTTTGTTTTGTCCCATTATAGGCCGAAATATAGGGCAAAAGTCAAACAGGAATTCCTGTTTGACTTTTGCATGATATCTTAAAGTTGGTATGTTTTTTGGAACGGTTGGGAATTTCGTTGTGTAAAAAATGAAAAAATGATATAATAAGACCATACAAAAAGCAGTACATGCATTAGCACGGCAGGCGGTTTGCCCTCATTACGGGGGCTATGTGCGCCCCCAGTAAAAAGAAAGGGGGCGATAGCATGGTTACATATCCAGAATTATTTCAGTTTTGCTTATTGATCGTTGCTATTATAAGTCTGATTATTCAGATTTTTAACAATAAAAAATAACCGCCCCTTCCAAAGATCGGTTATTTTTTAGCATCACTTTGGCAAACCGTCTACGGTATTGCTTTTTGTATTTTTATTATATTAGAATAGTTTCTAAATGTCAATAAGTTGACAATTTTGAGTGCCAAATACTTGACAAAATAGTTTTTATGTGAATAGCAAAGTATCATTGGAAACTTTTGCTTAATATCATTATGCGGATTTAAGGAATTATTTTTTCTTCAGGAGAACATAATTCCACACCTCGTCAATGCTGGCTGGAACCGGTTTATGAATTTTCGTGGTTAAAAAATCAGTAAGTCGGACACAATTTCCGAAGATGGAAACCGGACATTTGTGTTTTCCTGATCGAAACACAATGACAGTGGAATGCAGGTCTGTGATCTGAAAAATTTCCAATATATCCTTATACGGAATATCATATGTCTGCGTTTTTTCAGTAGCATCAGATGTGCATATAAAGCAGATGAAGTTTTGAACAGGAATATTTTGATCAAACAAATTCACTATCCGAATCATATCCGGAAGAAATTCTATCTTTGTAGTCGCTTTCACTGTTTCACATTGTAGTTCTCCATCAGTTCTTCGTTTGACGATACACATTATAATAAGAAAGAATACGCTACATATTAAGACGACAGGGCGTATTCCATATAAAGCAATCCCTATTCCGTTTGCAGCACACAGCGATATCAAAGTGATCAAAATCAGCTGTTTGGGCAGCAGTGTTTTTCGATAAAGAAAGCTTTGATCAAATCCTTTTATTTCTATCATTATAATTTCCTTTTTAAATAATCGAACTTCTATGTTTTTTTCATAATAACAGAAAAAAGAGTATAAGAAAAGGAATTTGTGATATACATTTTATTTATAGGAACATATTACAAGTAAACTACAGAAAAATATTCGATATTAGATGCGGAAAAGCATCACCAATGTTATAATTAGTGCACCATAACAAAATATCATAAGGGATGACATAGATGAAAATCAACAATTTTGATGAGGAAAAATCAGAACTTTTAAGAGAAATTGCATTTGTAAAAAGAGAAATATATGAGCTGGAAAAGGAAGAGGATTTCAAGGAAGCCAGAATTTTTACAAACAATTACCTGAAAGATAGCTGCATATACAAGAGACTACCAATATCGTATTTAAAAACTGTGTATCACCTGAAAAATGACGAAATAGTAAATCTGCTTTCTTTTTCATTTGAAAATGAAATGATTATAAAACTTTTTAGCCAGATAAGGGAACACAATAAGTCATCTTGTATCGGTTTTGCAGTTATGAACTGTTCCGCAGTTTATCGAAAAGATGGGGGATATGTTTTGCAGCTTTCTGATCCGTTCTTTGATCTGAAAGGATTTGTGTATCATCTTCCGCGTGATCTCAAACCGGAAACAATTGCAAATACAATGGTACAGATAAAAATTGTGCTTGATGAAAATGTATTAAACACTCATAAAGCGAAACTTCTGGATATATGTCCGCTTCCATATTGGATATATGGGACTATAAAAGGGAATTCAAAAATTGAATTGGAGTCACCAGATTACGAGATCACAAAATCCCTTGAAGCAGTAAGGGGAAGAGAAAAATGTATTTCTGCAGGATTATCCTGGGCGCATGAAATGGTTCGTGAGCATGGAATGTATGAGCCTTCCCCTGAAAATAAAGAAGAATTTCTGAACCACGGTTATATATATGTAAGGGGACTGTACCGACAATATGTTTTGGTGTTTGTTGATGACAGGATAGAAGCTGTTGTTACGGAAGAGGGAAAATTGAGTGAATCATACCAGAAGCACTGGTATGATAATGGAATATGGGAATGGCAATGTCCTGAAGGGGATGCGGTTAAGTGTATTGATGTGTACCCACCGTTACTTAAGTATATTCCATAGAAAATCGGAAATAAAAGAAATCAGAGCTGCAGTGCAAAAATGAACGTTTGCATTGCAGCTTTTTGTTTTGCTGTTTGACTTTTTATCTGGGTTTATGCCTATTATTTTAAAACAATACAACAAAAGGAGAATAACAGATGGAAAACGAAACTATTTCTTGCAAGGATGTCTTTAAATTTATTTTCTTGAAAAAACATAGTATTGCACAACTTTGTGATTACTATGGAAATCCTCAAGATGTAAGAGATCATTTACAACTGTTATCTGATAGCAATCGGTTGTTAGCTATCTCTTTAAAAAATAATATCCGTGTGCTTAATCAGATGATTGAAGAAGATTTTCGGCGATATCAAGAAGCCTATGAGGAATATCTTTCACAAAAACAAATTGGTATCAGTAGGTGCGTAGATTGTCCATTCGGTAACGGAGAAGGTGGATGTACTATACCTTCTTGCGATTTTCCATTTGGCGAGTTAACCGACTCCTGATGCTGTCAGGAGCTTAACTGAGCAGCTGTCCCTCTTACGATGAGAGCTACGGGGTTATCGCCCGGATACAGCTGGCACCTGATTGACACTAGGACAATTATATCATGGGCTTCCTAAGCCTATTGAACAATATTTATTTTGTAACTTATTAACCAAGATACATGTATTTATGTATCTAAAAGATATTATACGAGGAGGATTGCAAATGAAAGAGGTATTGGTCAGCTTTCCACTGACCGGAAGAAAAGGAAAAGATGTCAAAAAGAAAGGAGAATCAAATTTATTAGATATTTGTTCAATGATAGCTTTACCTTCTGATAATGGAAGATATGATTATTTAAAGTCTATCAGGCAAAATGCATCAGGCATTGTAGTAAAGGATCGCAAAGAAAACCATTATGAATTATCAACAATATGGTATCGCCCGTGGAGATTGGATGAGGTTTCTTTTATTGCTGCCAATGTTATAGAAGAGAATGAGTATGTAAAAAATTGTGTTCATGTTCTGTGTGAATATTACGACAGCGGGAAAATCTACAAATGCTGTGTTGTTGTTCCACAAGAGGAATATTATGAGAAAATAAAAGATTTCCATAATGATGCAGATCATGAGAAATACATTATCGGAACATGTATAAGGAAAAATTATACGGTACCTGGCAAAAGTAAGTACAACAAACGTTCCCATTGTGTTCGTCAAACGGAATCCATTCAAAAGCAGAGAACGAAAATGTTAAATTTCTGTTTAATTGAAAGGGAAAAGCAGCAGGAGGAAAATTGAACTATGAATTTGATTGAAGCATATGGGAAAAAGATTACAGCAGCCGAGTATGTAAAAAGAGAGGTACTTGCCTGCGGTGGAAAGGCCGCATGCTCAAAAGCGGATCTGGGAGCAATTGCTGAGGAACATGGACTGAAAATGCCAATCTGGAAATATTCAAAAGAAGAAATATATGATGCATTGATGGAAAGTGGAAAGTATACCCCTGAGCAGATTGCGGAAAAATATCAAATTGGAATTCCTGGAAAAGTATATCTGGATCGGTTCCGTTTCGATCCAAGACTTACTAAGCTGTTACGAAAGAGCGGATTTTTGAGAGTTGTTGGTTTTAGAAAATATAAAAGAGGGAAAAAACTTTTTAAGGAACCTTTATATGATGCTTTTCAATATGAAAAAATGAACTCTGAGCAGTTAGATCCAGAGTTGGAAAAGGCAAAAAAACTACTTATAGAGATGCTTAAAAAATCGAATATTAGATGATAATTCAGAATTACTTACATCCAAAGCAAGGAATCTTGTAAAAAAATTGGAATATTTCAGGGTATAAAAAATCCCAGCATCATTTATATGTGGATGGTGCTGGGATTTTTTATGTTTGCCAATAAATTATTTTGATTGATTTACTATTATAAATTTTCATTTTTTGATCATTCCATTTGTTACGTTGCTTAGCCAATTTTCGGCTGCGGTGGAAGCTTCCCTTCTCTTTTCGTCACTTACGTTAGCATATCTTGCCGTTGTATTCACGGATTTGTGGCCAAGGGCATTTTGTGCTAGGTAGATGTCTCCTGTCGAGTTGTAAATGCCGGTAGCATATGTGCTACGCAACTTGTGTGGTGTTATATGTTTGTTCTTTACGGCGACGGAAGCGTATTTTTTTACCATGCGTTGCACAGAGCGCGGAGTGATTCTTGTACCATTACGCGATATAAAAAGGGCAGTAGTAGGTTCATCCAGGTCCATATCTTCGCGCTCATCCATATATGCACTCAATAATTCAGCGCATTTTTTATCAAAATAGACATTCTGGAATTTTCTACCCTTTCTTTCAAGATAAACACTGTTTTCTTCCCAGTCAATATCATCTATGTCAATTCCAACACACTCCGAAATGCGGATTCCTGTGGAAAGCATTAGATAAACCATTGCCATGTCACGGGTTCTATATCTGTCGGAGAAAACCTGTTGACGTTCTGTAAGTCCAGCACCGGTAGTTATTACATCTAGCAGGAGAGAAATTTCATCATCAGAAAGGAAGGTGATCGGCTGTACGGTAATCTTTGGTGACGGGAAAGCAGCGGCAGGATTGTTTTTGATCAGGTTTTTGCCAAGCAGGTATTTATACAGCGCACGTATGGATGCCAGCTTGCGGGCACGGGAAGTATTATCATCCATAAATGTCTTCCCATTTTTCTCATAGCCATTTTGCAGTTTCATCATAATGTCCTCAAAGTCATCAGTATTCAGATGATCCAGAACATCCACGGTTATATCTTTTTTATTGTGTATAACAGGATTGATTTCTGTGATAATCTGAAAAATGATGGAAATGTCCCGTACATACTCATAGACAGTGAGCCGGCTGGAGTTCTTCATAGTGGACATATGCGAAACAAAACGTGTCATGTAATCCGGCAGATCATTTAAAAGTGATGTTGTTTTTTCTATAGCAGATAAGTTTCTTTTAACCTGATAATTTTTTTCTTCCATTTATTTTTCCCTCCGGTTAGTTTTTCAGAATGCTATGCAGCAAAATTGGTATAGCATGATTGGTAAGGATAAAATAGACAAATTGTTCGTATAATGAGCATATTGGTACTATTTGCCTGATTTTATCCAATTTGTGTCGCAAAATGATTATTTTGCGACGTAATATAAATATATAATACCACTATCCCATCTGGGTGTAAATGCTAAATGTACATTGTCACTTTGCATATAGATAATACAAAGATGCTGATATTGCATTCTGTTAATGCAAAACAGCTGATTTATTTGCGTATAAATGATACAAAACAAGATTCTGTATTGGATGACCCACTTGTGGTTGATTTTAAATTGCTTTCACCAGTTTTATAGTCGATCTTGACCCCTGGCTGCACATTATAGGCGTACACGCAGAAGCAAATGCCTTTTCCTTTATCCTCAACAGAATATCCTTCCATAAGGACTCCGGATGCGAGCAGATTGTTTCCCTTAAAAATCGGTGTTACGCGATACAAAACGTGGTTCCCAGTTTTCTCTATCCCTTTAAGTTATGATAGTTTTCAATATTGTACTACATTTTCGAGGTATTTTTTCCGTTCCGCTGCAAAAGAGAGCAGTATTGTTTTCTGTTGAGCATCTGTCAGATGGTACCATTCTGCCAGACGCTCTTCGAGATGGTTTAATGCCGTCTGTAAATTTTCTGCTCTTGCAACCAACAAAGCCGGATCTTTGACTGCATAATCCGTTAAAAAATCTTCAACTGCTATCGCACGTATATCTCCAGGTGAGCAGATGTCGACAATGGTGTCTTTTAGTTCTGTTCCTTCGTAAACAATAGTAGCGTCTGACAACTCAGTTGCATTGTTTAAACCCCAACGACACGGGAAATCAATGCAGACAAAGATATCTCCTCCGTATAATGCAGGTTCAATATGCAGATTCCCTCCATCTCTAATAACTTTTTCGATCATTTCTAACATATTTTTTCTCCTTTTTTGCGAGGTATTTAACATTTGATTTATGTTCATAGACTGATGAGGGAGTAATATTGAATGGAATTTCAACCTACTGCACATATTTTATTCTTCTATTTCTGGATCACACCTTTCTCCCTCAAAAAAACGTCCCTCAATGAGGAACGTTTTCAATGATTTTTATGCTTATTTTTCTGTCTTAAAGCTGTTATGCCCGGCAATCATCTTTTCTGAGAAATGAATCCATTCCTCATATGTCTCTGCTCCGCAGGCTTCTTTCCACCCATCCAGCTTGTTTTCCGTAAGGGGAAAGTAAATGACGGGATCAAAGTCCTCAAATGGTGTAAGGCTGCCGTATTCAATCAGTATTCTTTTTATTGTAATGTCTGCTTTACTTTATCAAGAGCTGGTTTTATCACAAGTTCTATAACTGCATCTCGCGTAATCTCTGCTGATTTTTCTAATACTTCCGTATCAGATATATCCGGTTCGTTAATGCCATGTGCAAATTTGAGATATTCGATGTCATCCAACTCAAGATATTCTTGAAGGGAACATGTTACTGATGAATCGTTATGCCACTGATCCACTAAATCTTCCCACTTTTCTCTTGATTTATCCAAATATTTTGCCATGAATTACTCTCCATTCAATTTCAAATAATTTATGCCTTGGAAAACCCAGACATAAATTATTATTTAGCATGGGCTTTTTAGGCAAATTAATTCTATATATTCTGTTTCAACCATCGCCTTCATTACAGAAAGCGTCTTTTTGAATATCTTCATTAAACACAAGTTTCAACCATCATACAATGTCATTTTTAATACTTTTGGATGAGTATTCTATAGATTTTTCCGGATTTTTTTGATGATCCAAATAAGATCCCGGCTTTTCCATTGGTGTATACGGTCGTTCCTTTTTTGGTGTATTTCCCTGAACAACCAACAGTTACAGATTTTATTTTAACGTTTTTGGCATATTTCTTGGAAATACCCGCGTAATCATATAGATTGATCTTATTATCTTCCGTGCTTTCCATAAGCGAGAAGTAGTTTGATTTAGATACATTGTATCTACTGCAGTCAGTAAATATGTAATTTGGGTATTTCCCATTCATATACTGTTTATGATCACATAAAAATGCATCATCTGCATACCCCTTCATGAAATAATCCATAGATCCTGTCTCATCATCCATGGAAACATCGCAATAATACCATTTTCCATCAAGTTTAACCAGATTCCACATGTGGCCTACAGAAGATCCGCTTTCAAATCCATCGGCACATACGGCTTCAACTCCAAGCTGGTTTAACAGGTTGGCATATATAATAGAATACTCGTCACATTTTGCAAGTCCACTCTCCAGACATTCAGATAAGGATCGGCCTTTTCCAAGATCATAACGCAGATGATCACATAACCACTGATGAATCCATACGGCTTTTTCGATACCTGTAAGATTATCAATTTTAAAGGATGCAGCTAATGTTTTCCAGTCAATATCATTTATATTCCGGTACTTCTCTACCGTCGAACAAACCGAATATATTGTTCCGTTTGAGACAATACGGTTTGAAACATAAATTAAGGTTTGTGGAAATGTCTTTCCATTATCCATTTTATGAATAATTTCCTTACCCGCCTTTTCTGCTTCACTATAACTATAATAGTTTCCATAAGAGACGGAATATCCTTCTTGCTGATGATCTACGGCATTTTGTAATTCCTGAGCGGCAAAATTTTCATTTACTTCCGCCGAACAAATGCTGGATGAAAATAATACAACTATAATTCCTGTTAAAAATGTAAGAATTGTTTTTTTCATAATCAAGTATCTCCTTCCCTTTACCTGATTATGGTATATCATATAAAAGAAGGAGATACAAGAAATATAGAACAAATAAAATTGATAACTATATTATAGTTTTACTTTTTTGATAGGACTCCATTTTCCGTAATAGTAGGTTTTCCCAATCTTTTTATAAGGACGCACGCGAACATAAATGGTTCCGGAATTTACCGTATGCAATTTACGGGACAGCTTTGTAGTACGCACATCTCCCCAGTTTTGAAAATTCTTATGGTGAGAATATCGGATCTGGTAACCGGTTGCTCCATTTGACTTCTTGTATGTAATACTAAAGTAGCTGGAATTTACTCTTTTCAGTTTAGTAATTTTTGTTGCAGCTGTCTTTGTGGAAATCCATTTTGCATACAGATCGACAGGAGAATCTACCTTTTTGCTAAAATTGAATTTAACTCCGGCATATGTATACCATCCGGCAAAATAATAGTTTTTAAGCTTCGGATTTGCAGGTTTCTTGATGCACTCTCCTGCTTTTACCGTTGCTTTTGTTTCGCGTCCGTTTACATTGACACGATTATCCCGATAGTGGAAAATCACCTCGTAAGTTCCGTTTCCAGTGGAATTTTCATTGTTTCCGATTTCGGATGATGTTTTGCCGTTCAAAGTAACATCTTTTCCATAGCTGTTCAATATTTTGGAGATGGATGTATAAGTGAGGGAATCTGCAGGAACAAGAATATATACTTTAGTACCTGTATAAGCATCTTTTGCACTTGATACAACAGAGGAATCTACCTTATTCTCTCCGGTTGCTGAGGTACAGTTGTAAAAAGCATAGTCCATCTTTGTAACCCCATATGGCACAGATGGAAGTTTATTTAATTTACCGCACCCATAAAGAGCATAGGAAATATCTGTTGCGTTGTATGGAAGTCTGTTAAGCGATGTAAGATTGCTGCACTGATAGAAAAGATATGATGCATCTCCGTCACTCGCTTTAACAGATTCACCAAGATTTACAATGCTGATAGTTGTATTTCCGGAAAATACTCCACTTGAAGCAGTTGATTTTCCGAGAATCGTATCATAACGTTTCCCATTAATTGCATAAGTATCTTCCACACGGACAGAAGAACTGTTGCCAGTATATTTTACGAGAGTAACTGTACCCTTGGTATCATTTACAATAACGTCAAACCCGTCAACAAGTCCAGAAACTACTTTCTGGTTATTAGATGCAGTGTTGTTTGTGTTATTGTTATTTGGATTGTTTGTGTTATTGTTGTTTGGATTGTTTGTATTATTGTTTTGATTGTTGTTTGCATTATTGTTATTATCCGGATTGGTAATAACTCCTGTGGAATGTACATATGCACTTAATTCCGGATATCCATATCCAAAAGTCGAATCTTTTCCGCTGCCACCGCCAATAAAGGTCTTAGAAGTATTGCGAAGCAGAATAGATTCAGCATTGCTTGCAGAGTAAGATGGATCATAACTGTAAATGTGGGCAAGAGCTGCCGACACAAATGCTGTAGATTGGGAAGTACCAGACATAATGCATGTTCCATCACCCAGGGATAAGTATTCTGCACTCCAGTTATTGGAAGCAGATGCCTTTGACATATTCATGCTTGATGCTTCGATACCACGGATATAACGTCCAGGTGCAGTAAAATCCACACATGATCCGGTCAGAGATTGGGAATATGCACCCCAGCTTCCACCATTTTGCGCAATCCCGGATACAGCCAATGTTTTGTCATAATTTGCCGGATAGGAATCGTCAGCAGTCATTGCCGGATAAGAAGAATTTTTATTGCCGGCAGAGGTTACGACGAGAATTCCTTTGGAATACAAAGCATCGATATATGGATTGATATAAGATGCAATCTGATCCATCTGGTTGCTGTCAAGCGTGCAGATAGAAAGAGACAAGTTTACCACATTGATACCAGCAGGATTAGATACAATGTACTGTAAAGCTGCAGCAAGTCTGGAAGCGGTAAATCCTCCATTAGAATCCACTGCTTTAACAGGTACAATTTTGACATTGGATGGAGTGTTATTTGCAATGATACTTGCAATAAATGTTCCGTGCCCATAATCATCAATCGCGCTTGATGCCTGGGAAAGAACATTATAGCCATTGATCACGCGTCCAGGGAATCTGGAAGAAAAGTTACTTCCGCTGTCAACACCGGAATCCACTACTGCTACCCCAACCTGGCCGATGGTGGCAGCACTTTGCGCTCCAACGATGTTGTTTGAAGATACGGTGAGTCCCATGATCTCAGGGCTGGTAGTCAAAGAAACAGTATTTGTTGAATCTGATACGGTTGCCCCATATTCTCCGATAACATCCGGGGAATATGTGACATTTGAAGAATCTACCATGTCATCATCGTAAAGCTTATCCGGGTATACGGTATATCCATCAGCTTTAAAACTTTCATATGCTGCAGCGGCATCATCCGGAGAGTCAAATGACATAAGGGAAATTCCACCGCTCATAGAAATCTTTCTTGCACCATGGTAGTTACGGAAGGATTCTCCCGACACAAATAGGCGTTTTGATGAAAAAAGAGAGGATACTTTAAAGCCATCCCCTTCTTTCTCAACCTGGTACCCTTTATTCTTGAGATATGAACTCACAGAAGAGGCACTATTTAATGAATGAGCTTTTAATGGTGATACCTTTACGATATCATCAAGATCAACAGATTCTCCATTGGCTTCGATGGATCCGTCTTTTAAGATTGTCAGAGAGTCTGTCTCTGGCTGATCATCTGCAACCATATCAAGAATTGATACTTCTCTTGGAACAGATGAAGTTGCTGCCTTTGCACTGTCCGGAACTATAAAAGCGGCACACAGTGAAAAAGCCAAAAACATTGCTAAAGTTTTCTTTTTCATACTCTTTTACTCCTTTCGTATGGTGAAACGATTTTAACCATAAACCCATAGAAAAAGTCAAGCTTGATTGTAAAAAAATAATGTTCTGTTATTCTTTACATTGATTCCGATGATGATATGATATAGATATAACATTGGAGGAAAAATTATGGGAAAAAATATAGATTTTAAGGAACACATAAACAAATTTCATGAAATCGAAAGATCAAAAAATTTATTTCAAAATTTTATGGATGAGTTGGAAAAGGACATTGATCTTACCGGGGTATTGCAGAATGAAAAAATCAAAGAAGAATATAGATTTCTTGATTTCAAAGGATCGCCAGCTGATCGAATAAAAAAATACGCTCCTCTCATTAAAGAGGAAATAATCAGAATGCAGGATCTCTCGGTGGAGACTGAGGAATATTCGGTAGTATGGGATAAAATGAATTTCCTGCTAGATAAATATACACAGGCAGTTGGAGAACTGGTACCTTTTTCAGAAGATGAATTATCCACCCCATGCGTATGTAAAAATCAGGAAGATGTATTAAAACAAATCAATGAATTGATGGACTACTCCATGGAACAGGATATTTCTGAAAATAATCTGAAAATTTCAGAAAAGCTTACTTTGATTTATCCGTTGGGTATATTGCTGCTTGGATTATAGATTTATTTTGGAAACCAGCGGTAATACAAAAGAAACTCCAATACTCCACCATCGCATATACCAAGAACGTCAGGGAAATACCTAAAATCGCCCAGACTTTTGTAAGTCTGAGCGATCCCTTTGAAACTATAATTTTTTTAATTCCATTCTGATCTTAAGCTCAGAATGGATTTTTTTACAGTTTTTAATAATTTCTTCAAATTCCATCTGGTGGATATTATTTTCAATATCCATCAGATAGCCATGAATTTTATTTTCGGAAGCGATTACTTCGTCACTTCCATAACCAAAATCACTTTCATTTCTCAGGTGTTCCATAACAGAACGCACAGCCTCAATTGCTTCACGGTTGTTGCATTCGTTTACACCTGTATAAAGAATCAAAGCCTTCATATAGGCTTCTTTGCCGTGCAAAATCGCACTGTTATTATATACTTGCTTTTTTTTAAATAAAATTTTTCCTAACATATTTTCCTCCTAAAAACAGATACACCTAACTTATAGGTGCATAATTACACCCATGAGGTGCATCCGTCTTTATGACGGATTAACTAAAAAACATAGTGATAATTACAAATCTTCTGGATAGTAAGTCTCAATAACATCATCGACTTCACGATCGTAAATTTCAACTCTCTCCTTTGCATTGAGAGTTTCTGTCATAGCATAAAAGCGTGCATCTCTTATATACGCACATTCCATGCTGCCGCTTCCACCATCCACGATAATGGAATATCGTAGTCCTTTTAATGCTTCCATAACAGCTTTTTCGTCCATAACGTCCATAACAACTTTCCTTTCTCCGGTATATCCGGTTAAACAACAACTGTTCTATGAAGCTAAGGAAACCATGCGTTGAAACTGCATGAGAATCTCTTTTGTGGTATTATCTTTGTATGTAGAATAATCCCACAAATTAGCCCTTACTGCCCAATTTGTACATCTTTGCACAAGCTGGGAAAAACGCTTATCAATATCACCGCCACACAGTATTTGTGTTTTGTTGTGGCGATAATATTGCATGGTTTGTTCCACCACCATATTAAAAGTTGCGGAACAATCGTTCAGCTTCATCATATAAAAACCTTCTTTCTTCCCGCAACTAAAACGGCGGGACCGCTAAACAATTTTTCTATTTACGCCATCATAAAAGCCTTTTATAGTTTTTACAGTGGCTTTGCTCACGCCTTTTACAGACTTGAGCTTTTTACAGCCCTCGAAAATTTTGTATGCATTTCGAAGGTTATTTGACAACTTAACCGTTGTCAGGTTTTTGCATCCGTTGAATGCATAATTCGCATTGATTACAGATGCAGGCACACCGTTTACTTTTTTTAAATTGGAACATCCCATGAACGTTTTGTTCAAATAGGTGATGTCCCAAGGAAGGGATTTAACTGTAGTAAGATTCTTGCATCCAAAGAACATTTTATAGGCATTACCCTTGATTGTCCGGACGCTTTTCCCAAAAGAAACGGTTTTAATTTTGTTGTTGCCATAAAACAATGTCTTATATGCAACAACCTGATAAGGAGTACCGTTTACTTTTACAGTATTTGGCACACTTACCGTTGACTTATTTCCAATGTAGGAAATAAGAGTTATTTCCTTCTTTGTATTGTTCAACTTATATTCCCAGGCTGAACGGACGGCAGAAGAGACACCGTCACTTGTCTGCTGTTTCACCGAAGCATTTGCCTCTGGCTTAACAGCAGGTACTACAACATCAGTTGTGGTACTTGGAGTGGATACATATATATATTCCACTCTACTTTCAGAATTACTTCCCGTAGGCTTTGAAGAATTCTGATCTTCCTTGTCTCCTGATGGAGTCGGAGCCGGAGTTGAATCTGCTTTTGTATCAGATTTTGTATTATCCGGTGTTGGTACAACGTCTGTTTTGGTATCTGTTGTACCGGTTGCTCCATTATCCTTGTTGTTGTCAGGAGTTGGAGCCGGTGATGGTGTTGGTGATGGTGTTGGTGATGGAGCTGGGCCGAAGGACTCGGTTGCTGTATCCACACTATAACTTGTGGATGCATATACATTTGTAGCTCCACTTACCATTACTGTCATTACCATTACTGCTACCATTAATTTTTTCATAAAAACCTTCTTTCTTTCCGCATCTAAGACGGCGGAACTGCCATTAAAATATTTGACCTTTTTTCTGCAAAAAACTTTACATAAAACAAACAAGTATGCGAAAAACATTTATAACAATAAAATTATTTCCTGTTATCACCATCAAATGACAGATCAACGGGAATAATAAAACCGTTTTCAATGCTTTCATACTAATTATCTTTTGCTATGCTTTTTGACAATAAAAAAGCCAGCCCATAAAACTGGACCGGCAAAAAGCCAAATATCAAGAACCTCGAAGAGATTCTTTAAAAAATTGATTAAAAAGTTATACATATTATATATCATATTTGACAGAAAAATGCAACCTTGATTTAATTTGTTAGAAGATATGAGCAATTTAGGTATTAAAGATAGCTGTCATTAAGATTCACAGTATTGGTTACCATATTGAAATTTCCGTTGCCATCTGGATTGAGAAAAGAGCCATCCAGATGGATGACTCTTAAAATTTGTCGTTTATTTAATTGACTGTGCAAGCGCCACCCTTTCTGCATCTATGCCGCTTGTAATGATCTGCTCTGCGGTCTCATCATTTTTCAAACGGTTTTACAGTTACAAGAAGATTCTGTGTGGTACTTCTATGAATCACTGCTAAGGTTATGCTACAGATCAGCTAGTCTTCATTAACTATCAGATCAGGCGAAATCTCTGCAATCGCCAAAGCTTCTTCCTTTGAAAAACCTCTCTTCCGAAGATTACGGTATACCTCCAGTCCTTTTTCATTCTGACCTTCTGCACGACCTTCTGCACGACCCTCCGCACGTATCCCGTCAACAAACGATTTTTCATTATACTCAGTGATACACACGTCTTTCACCTCCG
>PPYE01432528.1_pt1 | contig 55547 bp, 49 predicted proteins | sample 1559881 | NCBI WGS metagenome assembly PPYE01 (sample SAMN08240022, study PRJNA423297) | Human gut metagenome, whole genome shotgun sequencing project.
CAGTCAGACATGCCCACGCAGTGGCATGACGCTGACAGCCCCCTGATACATCGAAGATGTATCGCAGAGAGGGGCCAAGGCCGCCAATGACCTTTTTCGACAAGCTGCAATGATTGGCTCTGCCAATCATTGTACCATAAACCAGAGAAAGTGCAACCAAAAGTACGGGGCGGAAGATGCTTTTTTCTGGAAAATGTGTTATACTGGACTTAGTTTTTCCGGGGGAGAAACTCCTCCGGGCTGTGAGGTCCTGTTATGCCGTCCTATTCTCATACTTCCGCCCAGAAGCGGCGAAAGCGACATTTGACCCGTTCGGTGCTGCGCCGCCGCATCAAGGAAGTGGCCCTGCAGTTCCGCCAGCGGTGGCTGGAGACCTACCCCACCATCCTGGTGTCCCTGTTTTTGATTTTGTCGGTGTGGCTGCTGTTTGGGGTGGAGTACATCATCATCCCTCCGGTGCTGATTCTGGTGTTCCGTCAGCGCCACACTCAGGAGTTTTCCCTGCGGGTGCTGCTGCGCACCTATTTTATTCTATTGCTGGTGTGCCTGGCCGCCTTTTTAGCTACTCGGAACCTTTTACTCTGCGCCGTGCTGAATTTGGCGGTTCCCTTTTTGGTGGTGGGGCTGCTGTCGGATAAATTCAACCCCAAATCCTATTTCGTGTACGGTATGGAATTCGTGTTTTTCCAGATGACGCCGGTTTCCCTGCCCCATCTGGGAATGCAGCTGGTGGTGATGGTGTACGGCTTTGGCATGGTCACCCTGTTTTTGTGGCTGCACAGCCGCCGCATCCGGAAAAGGCGGGATTACGCCACCATCCGCCGAGGGCTGGACCTTCTCTCCCAGGAGATGGAAAAGCTGGCAAACGGGGAGGACATTTCCAAGGAGCGGGATGCGTTCCCGCCTATGATGGCGCACATGAGCCGGGTGGTGTATTCCTCCCGGAACTTTTCCTATCTGGCGGACGACTACGGCAAAATCAATTATTGGTGTATGCTTTTGTTTCAGCGGTTCCACTATTTTGTCAGCACCTTCTACGGTTCCCGCCGCTCCCTGCTGGAAGGGGAAAAGAAATTTTACCTTGAGCTTTCCGGGCTGCTGGGACAGGCGGCCCGGGGGTTCAACCAGCCCGGACGGCGGGGGCTGGTGCGCAGTATCCGCAGCTTTGCCCGGCTCAACCGACTCCCCAGCCGGGAGGAAGAGGACGCCATCGGGGAAATTTTACGGCTGCTGGAATTTTGCCTGATGCAGCGGGAAAAGGCCTACTTCTACCGCACCCGGTTAAAGAAGGAGGGCAACTGGAAGGTGCCGGAAAAGAAGGACGGGGAGGCCCGGTGGAAGCAGTATTTCCAATGGGATCAGTTCCAGGTGCGGTTTGCCCTGCGGCTGTCGGTGGTGCTCTGCATCAGCTTTTCCTTCTGCAAAATCACCGGCTGGGAGCACGCCTACTGGTATCCCATGACCGCTTTTTTGATGCTGATGCCCTACGCCGAAGAGAGCCTGTTAAAGATCAACAACCGCATTTTGGGCACGGTGGCGGGGCTGGCGGTGAGTTTTGTGCTGATGAGCTTGGTTCACACCATGGAAGGCCGGGTGCTGGTGGTGGTGCTGATGACCTGTTTGATGTACTACGCCCCGGTAACCTCCTGGACCATGCCCATGTATGCCACCTGCTACGCCATGGCCATTTCCACTCTGTATCTGAATCTGGACGCCGCCATTTTGCTGCGGCTGGCGTATGTGCTGCTGGCGGCGGGGACCACCTTTTTGGCCAACCGGTTTTTGCTGCCCAACACCGCCAAGGTGGAGTTTCGCAAAACGGTGCGCCAGCTTTTTGACATTGACCTGGAAATTGTCAGCCTGATCCGCACCGACGCCGGCAAGCGGGAGGCGCTGAACCAATTCCGGGATTTGATGGTGCAGTCCAGCCTGGTCAGCGAGGAGATTGCCAAGTCGCTGAAAAACGAGTTAAAGCCGGAGGAGCGGGAGTTTTACAGCCAGATGCTTCCCCTCCACCGAAAGCTCATCGAGGAAATGGAACAGATGTACAGCTACCTTTACCACCGGCAGAACCGGTTTGACGGAAGGGATAATGTGATGCTCACTCAGTTTCTGGACAACCTCAGTGACTCTATCCGCCGCATCCGCCTGGGGTACACCAGCCGGGAACTGACCCCCTATTTGGAACCGGGGAAAACGGCAAAACCTTTCGGCAAGCTAGAAGACAAGCTGTATTTCAATACCTTGACCATCCAGTGCATGGAAAGCGTGGATAAGCTCATGGCCTTGAGCCGTCAAAAGGTCTGGAAAAGCTAGGAAGTTTCCCTAGAATTTTGCAATTCCCCCTTTTCTTTTTTGGCGGGGGGCGCTATAATAGAAGGAGCAAATCGAAAGCAAACCTGCTTTGTGCCGGAGGAGGAGACCTATGCGTCAGGAAAAACTGGAATTTTTATCCCTTTGGGCCATCAATAACGACATGGAGCTGCCCCGCTTGCTGCAGCAGCTGGAGCGGTTGAAAAAGCGCGGCATCCAGGGCGTGGTGCTGCGTCTGCGGCATTACACCAATGTACCCGCCTTTCTAAGCGACGAATACATGGATATTGTCAATCAGGTGATCCTGCGGGCCAAGGAGCTGGACATGAGCTTCTGGCTTTATGTGGAAAATACCCTGACCCGGCAGATCCTTATGGAGGAACACCCGGAACTCACCTGCCAGTGGCTGGAGTTTGAAAACGGCCGGGTGGAAATCAAAACCAAACACGCCGTCAATTCCCTGAGCTTGTCCGACACCCGGCTGGTCATCCGCTATGCCCTGGACAAGTACGCCGCCATGCTGGATGAAGACGCCTTTGAATACATCACCGGCTTCTTCTCCGATGAAGTGGGCTTTATCGACTCTAAGGAAAAGAGCACCTGCCGGGAGTGCGGCGGCATCCCCTGGTACCAGGAAATGCCCGCCCGCTACTCCGCCCAGAAAGGCGGGGAAATCCAGGATAAGCTCCACCTCCTGTTTGAAGACGGGGAAGGCGCGGGGTCGTTTCGGATTTGGTACTGGGAAAACCTGTCCGACCTGCTGGCGGACCATTACTACAAACCCCTGCAGCGCTGGTGCACCAACCACGGCAAGCTGTTTGCAGCCCATGTGAAGGGGGAGGAAAATCCCCTGTTCGCCTTGAGCTACTGCGGCAGCGTGTTCAACATCCTGCGCCATGTGGCGGTGCCGGGGATGGACTGCTGCGGACGGGTGCCGGGCAACCACTTTTATCCCCGGATTATGTCCAGCCTTTCCGCCCAGTTCTCCAACGGGGAGTCCATTGCGGAAAGCCTGGTGGGGGGCGGCTACGGTATGACCCCCGGGGACTTTGAGCGGTATATGCTCTGGCTGAAGAGCCACGGCATCACCAAGGCTCTCATTCACAGCCATATGTACACCTTTACCGCCGACGGTATCCGGGACTGGCCCGCTTCGGTGCCCACCCATATCCTGTGGCGGGATGTGACCCCCAGCCTTATTGACGACATCAACCACACCAACACCCGTATCAAAGATGGGGTCACCAGCCTGCTCATCTGCCCCACCCGCGGGGTGATGGCCAACTTTACCCCGGACCAGCTGGCTCAGATGAACGAGTATAACGGGGAGAACGTCTCCGATTCCGAAGCTACCCGCATCAGCAACAGCGTGGTGGAAATCTGCGACGAGCTGTACAACTTCAAGGCCCAGTTCCACCTCAGCGACGAAAAGCTGGTGGAGGAATGCGGCAGCGTCCGGGACGGCATCCTCACCATCGGCAAGGAGTGCTACTCCCGGCTGGTGGTCAGCGACGATTTGGTCTGGACCGACAAGGGCAAGGAACTGCTGGATCGGTTCGTCAAGGGCGGCGGCCAGGTGGTGAGCTATGAGGACTACAAGGTGGTCAAGGGTCAGGATTACCTGGTGCGGTACACCAGCCCCAATGCGGCCCTGTACCAGCTCAACAACGCCATCGACCTGGAACAGCAGGACTGGCAGTTTGCCCCGCCCATTGAAAACAAGCTGCTGATGCAGTGGAACGCCAATGGGGACAGTTTGGAATGCCCCATCCAGGTGGAGGAGCTCACCGACGAGATGTTCCCCATGACTTTGTCCATCTCCGACAAAGTGGCGGGAGCGTACTTCAACGGCGCCAAGCTGGAAAGCCAGCGGCGCAACCGCAACGGCTTTGACATCTACCCCATCACCAGGGAAATGTTCGTCCCCGGCAAGGAGCAGATGGTGAAGGTGGATGTGTCCGGCTGCAAGGAAAAACAGCCCTTCGCCTTCTTCAACGGCCGGTTCTTGGTGAAGAACCGCACCGGGTACACCCAGTTCGGCAAACGGGCCTACACCCAGCTGAAAACCAAGTACGATTTCTACCTGACTCCCTATGCCCCCTTCCAGGGCGGCAACCTGCTGGAAGCCGGCTTCCCCTTTGTGAGCAAGCCCATCACCGCCATCAAGCAATTTAAGGTTCACACCGATCTGGACCACGCCCAGATCCACCTCACCGATATTGCTGCCGATGCCGCCAAAGTGTTCTTGGACAACGAATTTTTGGGCTACACCTGGGGAACCCGGTGGATTATCCCGGTGGAGCATCTTTCCGCCAATCAGGATCATACCCTGCGGCTGGAGCTGGTGCCCAACACCTTCAACCTTTACGGCCCCCACCGCCACATGGACGGCAACCGCCTGATGACCACCCCCGCCCAGTTCTTGGGCGTGCGGAACTTTGCGGACAAGCCCGGTGCGCCGGAGTACACCCTCACCGACGAATACAAGTTCGTGAAATTCTCTCTGACCGGCCGGATTCGGATTCGGTAAGCAGAAATAATGCTGCCCGTTCTTTTGGTAAGAGCGGGCAGTCAGTTTGTCGAAAAAGGTTCCAGATGTTTCCGGATTGACCCGCCCTCGGCTCTACGCCGTTGGGCGGGCGGATTCCGATTTGTTGTTTCCGCAACTTTTCCACAAAAACAAAGAAGAAAGACTTTTCGGAAGAGAATAATTTTCATCGCAGGGGCTTTGCCCCCTGCACCCCCACCAGCCTTTGAAAAGGCTGGACCTAAACTTTACTTTTTCTACAGCCTGGCTGCCCGTTCTCATGGTAAGATCGGGCAGTTTTCTTTTGCGTGCAGCAACTCAGGGTCAGCTTTTGTCTTTGGGCTTAAACACCAGCGCCGCCAGCAAGCCGAAGAGGATGGCGGCGGCCAGCCCGGCGCTCCCGGCGGTGAATCCGCCCATCAGCGCCCCAATAAGACCGTACTGGTCTACCGCCTCCCGAACCCCTTGGGCCATTAAGTTTCCGAAACCGGTCAAGGGGACGGTGGCTCCGGCTCCGGCAAAGTCCACCAGATATTGATAGACCCCCAAGCCCCCTAAGATAACCCCGGCCACCACATAGCTGGTGAGGATTCGAGCGGGGGTGAGCTTAGTATAGTCGATTAAAACCTGTCCGATGGCGCAGAAAGCCCCTCCCACCAGAAAGACATAAAAATACTGCATTGTTATCCTCCTTGGAACACCGGCGTAGGGTCGGTGGAAAGATAGACCAAATGGGAAATGCAGGGGATGGAACAGCCCTGTTGGCAGCTGACGGTGGACATCAGCGCCCCGGTGGCCAAAAACAGCACATGGTGGAGCTTTCCCATCTCCAGCTGCCGCATGAGATAGCCGCAGCCCATGGAAGCCGCACAGCCGCAGCCGCTGCCCCCGGCGTGGACGTCCTGGGTTTTGGCGTCGAAAATCAAACAGCCGCAGTCCTGGTGGATGGAGGTGACGTTCACCTGCTGCTGGGCCAGAAGCTGGTAGAACAACTTGCTGCCCACCTGCCCCAAGTCTCCGGTGAAGATGCCGTCGTACTGGTGGGGCTGGGTGCCGGTGTCTGCAAAATAGGTGAGCAGGGTGGCGGCGGCAGCGGGGGCCATGGCGGCTCCCATGTTGTTGATGTCGTGGACCCCCAAATCCTGGATGGTGCCGATGGTCACCGCTTTTAGGTAGGGGGGCTTGCTGCTCTTCCCCACCAGCGCCGCCCCGGATGCGGTGGCGGTCCACTGGGCGGTGGGGGGACGCTGCCCGCCGTACTCCAAAGGATAGCGGAACTGCCGCTCGGCGGAACAAAAATGAGAGCTGGTCACTGCCAGGATGGGGTCGATCACCCCGTTGTCCCCCAGCAGCGAAGCCAGGGCCAGGGCTTCGGTCATGGTGGAACAGGCGCCGTACAGCCCGAAAAAGGGGATCATCAATTCCTTGACCCCGTAAGAGGAGCTGATGCACTGGTTGAGCAAATCCCCGGCCAGCAGCAATTTCACCTGCTCCGGGGCAATTTTGGCTTTTTTCAACGCCAGCTGACAGGCCCGCTGCTGGAACCGGCTTTCCGCCTTTTCCCAGGTTTTTTCTCCAAAGGTGGTGTCGTTGTGAATTTCGTCAAACCACTGGGCCATAGGGCCTTCCCCTTCCTTCTTTCCGCCTACGGCGGCGCTGGCAAGGACGGAGGGGGGACGGTTCATGGCAAAGGTGCTTCGGCCAAGGGGGATGGGCATGGGTGTTTCTCCTTTCGTTGCAGGATGGGGACAATGGGCTTCTATCTATCCCCCCAGCCCCGTAAAATAATATATCACACCGTAGATCACCGAGGTGATGACCCCATAGGCGATCACCGGGCCGGAAAGGGTGAACAACTTGGCCCCCAGCCCCAGCACAAAGCCCTCGCTTTTAAATTCCAGGGCCGGGCTGGTGACGGAATTGGAGAAGCCGGTGATGGGCACCAGGGTGCCGGCTCCGGCAAACTTGGCCAGTTTGGGATACAGCCCCAGGCCGGTGAACAAAGCAGAGAGAAAGACCAGGGTCACCGAAGCCAGGGTGGAAGCCTGCTGCTGGGGCAGAAACAGCAGGTACAGGTCGGTGAGTCCCTGACCCAGCACACAGATCAGCCCGCCCACCAGAAAGGCGGCGGGAATGGTGCGGCCGCTTTGGGTGGGGGGAACGGTTTTTTGAATCATGGCGTCGTATTCCTGAGGGGTGAGTTTCACGGTGGATTCCTCCTTTGGGGGATATCTTTGCCGGACTTGTGAAAAATATACCTTCTTTTTTTGCTTGAATTGCATTTATCTTTGGGCTGTGGTAAAATGAAGAGGAATTCAGTGAGAAGGAGTATAGTTATGAAACCAAAACGCAAGGACCGCCGGAAAAAGGTGATTCGTGTCATTGCGCTGGTCGCCTGCGGACTGATGTTGGTATTCGCTTTCATTCCTCCCATTACCATGATGTGGGGTTGACGGCAGCAAAGGAGCGTGGAGAAAATGGAGTGCCTGAAGCGTCGTATTTTGCGGGAGGGTCGTTTGCAGCAGGGGCGGTTTTTGTCTCTGGATCATTTTCTGACCCACCGCATCGACATTGACCTGATGCAGCAGATCGGGGTGGAGTTTCACCGCCGGTTTGGAGATTGCCAGATCAACAAGATCCTTACCATCGAATCTTCCGGCATCAGCGTGGCCTGTTTGACGGCGGTGCAGTTCGGGGTGCCGGTGCTGGTGGCCAAAAAGAGCCGCCATCCGGAAAACTATCCGGCGGACTTTTTCCGCTCCAAAGTTAAAAGCTACCGGCACGATACCGTCTACGATATTTTAGTCAGCAAGCGGGAGCTGACCCGGGACGACCGGGTACTGATTGTGGACGATGTGCTGGCCAACGGCGGAGCCATGAGCGGATTGATTGATTTGGTGCAGATTTCCGGGGCGACTTTAGTGGGCGCCGGAATCGTCATCGAAAAAACCTTTGAGCCCGGCGGCAAGCTGCTGCGGCAGCGGGGGGTCCGGGTGGAGAGCTTGGCCAAGATCGCCGGGGTGGATGAAAAGGGCAAAATTACCTTTGAGGAGTAGTACCATGGCAAAGATTGCGGTCAGCGCCTGCCTGTTGGGGCATTGCTGCAAGTATAACGGCGGCCACAACCGCAACCAGGCGGTGCTGGACTTTTTGGAAGGGTGCGCCGAGGAAGCGCTCCCGGTCTGCCCTGAGACGGCAGGGGGCCTGTCCCGCCCTCGTCCTCCGGCAGAGATTCAACCCCACGGATGGGTGGCGGACAACACCGGCAGGGACGTCACCTCTGCCTTTGAAGCCGGGGCGGAAGAGGAATTTCGCCGGGTGGAACAGGCAGGCTGCACCCTGGCCATTCTCAAAGCCAAAAGCCCCTCCTGCGGAGTGGGACAGGTGTATGACGGCAGCTTTACCGGAACCCTGAAAGAAGGGGACGGCGTCTTTGCCGCCAAGCTGCGCCGGGCCGGGGTGAAGCTGCTTACCGAAAAGGATCTGAGCAAACAGGAGTAAACAAGCAAAGAAAAGGACAGGCTGGGTCACGAAAAACCCGGCCTTTTTGGCGCAGGACAGAAAGGAAGAAAATATGGCATTATTTGGAAAATCCACCTACGATTATCTCATTGCCGGGCTGGGAAACCCCGGCCCCAAATACGAAGGCACCCGTCACAACGCCGGGTTCCGGGCGCTGGATGCGGTGGCAAAGGAGTTTGGCATTGAGGTGCAAAAGCGCAAATTTCAGGGGTTGATTGGCCAGGGGGAGATCGCCGGAAAGCGGTGCCTGCTGTTAAAACCCCAGACCTTTATGAACCTTTCCGGGGAATCGGTGGAGGCGGCCTGCCAATACTATAAGATCCCCTATGACAAAGTAATTATTTTATTTGACGACATTTCCCTGGAACCGGGACAGCTTCGCATCCGCCGCAAAGGCACTCACGGGGGACACAACGGGGTGCGCAGTATCATCGAATGCACCGGCAGCGAGGAGTTTTCCCGGGTAAAGCTGGGGGTGGGGAAAAAGCCCCACCCGGACTACGATCTGGCGGCCTGGGTGCTGGGGAAATTCACCCCGGAGCAGAACAAAGCCATGGAGGACGCCATCGGCCACTGCCCGGAAATCGTCCAGCTCATGGTTCAGGGGAAAATCGACCAGGCCATGAACCGGTACAACCGGTAAAGGGCGGCAAAACCAGAATGGGAGGAATACGGTGAACCTGTTTGTTTGGGCAGCAGACCGGCTGCCGGAATATCAACAGTTAAAAAGCGATTTACAGCAAAACAAAACCCCGGTGATGGTCACCGGGGTCAGCGGCATCCATCAGGCCCACTTTGCCGCCGCCCTGGCCTTGGAGACGGGGAAGAAGATTTTATTTCTCACTCCCCAGGAGTCGGACGCCCAGCGGATTGGGGAGGACCTGAATCGGTTTGCCGGAAAGGAAATTGCCCGGGTGTACCCTGCCCGGGAGTGGAATCTGCGCTCGGTGCAGACCGCCTCTCGGGAATACGAACAGCAGCGCATCGGCGCCTTGGCGGGGTTGATGGAAGGCAGGGTGCAGCTGCTTTTGGCTTCGGCGGAAGCCCTGATGCAGCCTGCCCTGCCCCCTCAGCGGCTGGCCAATCTGGTGTTCACCCTCTCTTCCGGAGACAGCATCGACCCCCAGGATTTGGCGGCCAAGCTGGTAGACGCCGGGTACAGCCGGGCGGTGCAGGTAGAGGGGCCGGGACAGTTTGCCCTCCGGGGCGGGATTTTGGATGTGTTCTGCCCGGGGCGCAGCGAACCGGTGCGGATCGAGTTTTGGGGGGATGAGATTGACTCCCTCTCCTCCTTCGATTTGGAGACCCAGCGGCGCACCGACCCGGTGGACACCCTCACCGTCACCCCGGCGCTGGAAGCCATCTGCCCGGACAAGGAAGGGCTGGCCAAGCAGCTGGCCCAGATGAGCCAGAAGTGCCGCAACCCCAAGCAGAAACAGCGTCTGGAAGAGGACGCCGCCCTGCTGGAAGCCGGGGACGGCAGTTTGAATTTGGACAAATACCAGCCCCTTTGGGAGCAGTCCGCCGGGCTGTGGGACTACTTCCCTGCCGACAGCCTGGTGCTTTGCTCCGATCTGGCGGGAATCCGTGCCCGAGGCAAAGGGGTGTACCAGCAGTACCAGGAGGACGTGAAGCTGCTTCTGGAAGAAGGAGAGTTGAGCAAAGGGGTGGAAGGACACTGCTTTTCCTTTGCCCAGGCCTTCTCCCCCTTGGAAAAACACCCCATGGCCCTGCTGGAAACCTTCTCCCGGGGTTACCCGGATTTGAAGCTGGGGGGGCTGATTCCCTGCCGGTACATGGCCGGGTCCACCATCGGGGGAGAGCTGAAGGTGCTTCAGGAAGATTTGACCCCTCTCATGGAAGCAAACTACGCCGTGGCCATCCTCTGCGGCGGGGAAAAAGGAGGCCTGCGGCTGGCGGAGGACCTGCAAAAGCTGGGGCTGAAGGCGGAGTATGCCCGGACGGCGGAGGGAATCCTGCCGGGGCATATTCTGATCCTGCCGGGAAGCGTGTCCGGGGGGATGGAGTACCCGGACAGCAAGTTTGCCTTAATGACCCTGCGTCGGGAAGGGAGCCTGCCCCAAAAGAAGCGGAAAAAGTACCGCCAGGGCAAGCAGCTCCACTCTCTGGACGACTTGACTCCCGGGGATGCGGTGGTGCATTCCTCCTACGGCATCGGCATCTTCCAGGGCATCCAGCAGATTACCAACAAGGGGATCGTCAAGGACTATATTAAAATCCAGTATGCCGGCACCGATGTGCTGTATGTGCCGGTGACCCAGCTGGATTTGGTGAGCCGGTACATCGGCCCCCGGGAGGACAGCAAGGTCAAGCTCAACCGCCTCAACTCCGGGGATTGGCAAAAAACCAAGCAGCGGGTGAAAAAAGCCTGCGACGACATGGCGGATCAGCTCACCAAGCTCTACGCCCAGCGGATGCAGCAGAAGGGCTACGCCTTTTCCAAGGACACCCCCTGGCAGCGGGAGTTTGAGGAGAGGTTTGAATACGAGGAAACCGACGACCAGCTCACCTGCATCCAGGAAATCAAGGAGGACATGGAGCGCCAGGCTCCCATGGACCGGCTGCTCTGCGGGGACGTGGGCTTCGGCAAAACCGAGGTGGCGCTGCGGGCGGCCTTTAAGTGCATCATGGACCACAAGCAGTGTGCCATCCTCTGCCCCACCACCATTCTGGCCTGGCAGCACTACCAGACCGCCTTGCAGCGGTTTGAGGCCTATCCGGACATCCGCATTGACCTGCTCAGCCGGTTCCGCACCCCCAAGCAGCAGCAGGAGACCTTGGCCAAGTTAAAGCGGGGGGAGGTGGATTTGGTCATCGGCACCCACCGCCTGGTGCAGAAGGACGTGGAGTTTTCCGATTTGGGGCTGGCCATCATCGACGAGGAACAGCGGTTCGGGGTGGCCCACAAGGAGCGGTTTAAAGAGATGTTCCGGGGGGTGGACGTGCTGACCCTTTCCGCTACCCCCATCCCCCGGACCCTGAACATGGCCATGAGCGGCATCCGGGATATGTCGGTGATTGAGCAGCCGCCCCAGGACCGCCACCCGGTGCAGACCTATGTGGTGGAGCACGACGAGCTGTTTTTGGCGGAAGCCATCCGCAAGGAGCTGCGCCGGGGCGGGCAGGTGTACTACATCCACAACCGGGTGGAGTCCATCCAATCCAAGGCCAACAAATTGGCGGCGCTGCTGCCGGACGCCCGGATTGGGGTGGCACACGGCAAAATGCCGGAGGACCAGCTCAGCGACATCTGGAAGCAGCTCATGGACCACGAAATCGATGTGCTGCTCTGCACCACCATCATCGAAACCGGGGTGGATGTGAAAAATGCAAACACCCTGATTATCGAGGACGCCGACCGGCTGGGATTAAGCCAGCTCTACCAGCTCCGGGGACGGGTGGGTCGTTCCACCCGCCGGGCCTACGCCTACTTTACCTTCAAGCCCCAAAAGGTGCTTTCGGAAATAGCAACCAAACGGTTAAACGCCATCCGGGAGTTTACCAGCTTCGGCAGCGGTTTTCGCATCGCCATGCGGGATTTGGAAATCCGGGGCGCCGGCAGCGTGCTGGGGGGACGGCAGCACGGCCACCTGGAAGCAGTGGGGTATGATTTGTATATCCGCCTGCTTTCCGAAGCCCTGCAAAAGAGTAAGGGGCAGCAGCCTTCTCAGGAAGCCGCCGAATGTGTTATCGACCTGCGGCTGGACGCCCACATCCCGGAATACTATATCGAAAACCTGTCCCAGCGGCTGGATGTGTACAAAAAAATCGCCTCTATCCAAACCACCGAACAGCAGCAGGATGTGCTGGACGAGCTCATTGACCGGTTCGGGGAACCGCCCAAGTCGGTGGTGAGCCTGAGCCGGGTGGCGCTGCTGCGAAATGTCCTGGCAGGCTTTGGCTTTGAGGAAATCGGACAGCGGGGCGACACCCTGCTGCTCTACCCCCACGCTCTGGATTTTCGGCTGGCGGGGGAGCTGTCGGAGCGGATGAAGGACCGGGTGACGGTAAACGCTGCCGGACGGCCCTACCTGGGGGTGCGGCTGAATCGCAAGGACGTACCCAAAACCTTGCAGGAGATTGCCGACACCCTGTCCGATTGGAAAAAAACCGCCCCGGCAAGCTGACTTTTTTGTGAAAAAACTGGACAAGTCTGTTGGGAAACGGTATAATAAAACAGGTTTATGCCGGTTTGGCATTTTACATTAGAACGGAGGAAACAAACCATGAAGAAAATAAAGAGGCTGCTGGCCCTGGCTCTTTGCGGCGCCCTGTGCGTGGGCTTAGCTGGCTGCGGCAAGGACCAGACGGTGGTCAGCGCCGGGGATTACAAGGCGTCCGCCGCTGTTTACGTCCTCAATCAGATGAATGCATTGAGCGAAGTCACCGCCCAGGACGGGTATGATTCCACCCTGGAAAATATTTGGGACAACCAGATTGACGGCCAGTCCATGGAAGACTGGGTGAACGACCGGGCGCTGGACCTCTGCCGCCAGTATGTGGCCACCAACAAGCTGTTTGAGGACAAGGGCCTCTCCATCACTGAAGCAGAGCAGACCACCATTGACAGTTCTCTGGAAAGTTTTCCCAACTACGAGGAGCTGTACACCAACATCGGCGTGGCCGAATCTTCGTATGAAGAGTATCTGATCTTCAACAGCCGCTTCCAGGAGCTGTTTTTAGATCGGTACCAGGAAGGCGGCGAGGCGGCGGTCAGCGATGAGGAGTTGAGCAGCTTTTACCGGGAGAACTTCGATGAAGTGAAGCTGATCTCCCTTTCCTACACCGAATCCACCGACAGCTCTTCCGACACCACCTCCACTGATACCACCGACAATTCCCCGGAAGCGGTGCAGGCTACTGCCCAGGGCTATCTGGACCGGTTGCAGGCAGGGGAAAACATGGACGATCTGATCTATGAATACCGGCAGTCTACCGCTTCCGATCCTTCCACAGTGACCAGAAGCGAGTCAGTGGCCAACATCACCGTGATTCCTGCCAACGGGGACAATACCACCACCTACACCGACGATGTGATTAACCAGATGGTAGCCATTCCCCAGGGCGGCAGCGCGCTGGTGCAGGACACCGAAAACAGCCGCTACTATGTGGTGTACAAGGTGGACCAGGACAACAACACCGAATACTACGACACCAACCGGGACAACATTCTTTACGAAATGAAGTCGGATGAGTTTGAGCAGTATCTGGTGGACTACGCCAACAACGAGATGGGCGCCACGGTGAACAGCATGATTCAGGGTCGGTACTCCTGCAAGAAGGTGTACGACGATCAGAATGAATTTATGAACAACCTGTACAGCCAGTATTACAGCTCTTAAAGATTACGAATTGGAAAAGCTAAAAGGAAAAATAGGATGAATGCAGTATGGAAAACACTTGGGTCTTGCCGGATGAGTACCGGGTCATCCGAAGGGTAGATTTGCAAAGGGACCGAAAAACGGCAGTTTGGGTGAATCTGTTTTCGCTGCTGCTGTTAGCGGGGATGATTGTCCCGGCTTTGTTTGCGGTGCCCTTTGACCTTTTCCGTCTGGAAGACGGAAGGACGATAGTGTACTTTGCCAGACTGCTGGTTTTGATTGCCGCACTCCTGGCCTATCTGGTGCTGCATGAACTGGTACACGGGGTGCTTATCTTGTTTTTCAGCGGAAGGATGGCCCACTTCGGCTTCAGCGGTTTGTACGCCTATGCCGGAAGCGAAGCCTATTTCAAAAAGAGCAGTTATTTAACCATCGCCTTGGCCCCCATTGTGGTTTGGGGTTTGGTGCTGCTGCTGTTGATTTTTCTGGTTCCCCCGGATTGGTTTTGGGTGGTTTATCTGATACAGGCGTTTAATGTCAGCGGCGCTGCCGGGGATTTGTATGTCACGGTTTTGTTTGCCCGGCTGCCCAAACATATTTTGGTGCAGGATACCGGCACGGCCATGACGGTGTATGCGCCCCAATCCAAGTAACATAAGAAGGACCTGATCTTCCAAACAGCGAAGGTCAGGTCTTTTTGTTATGGTTCCAGGCATTCCAGCAGCCGGACGATGATTTCATTGGACACTAAAAACCCTTCCGGGGTCAAGGCGATGCGGCCCTCCCGGCGCTCCATCAGCCCACCCTGGATACATTGGCGGCAGAACCCTTCCGCCCGGGACAGGGGGCAATGGTAGGTCTCTGCCAGCTCTTTTAAGTCAATTCCCCGGCGCAGCCGCAGCCCCAGCAGCACTCCTTCCTCCAAAGGGTCCACCTGCTGCTCCAGCACCTGTCGATTGGTTCCCCTGCTGTCCAGAAAGGCGGAGAGGTCGTCGGGATAGCAAAATCGCGTTCCGTCGAAAAAGGAATGGGCTGCCGGGCCAAAGCCCAGGTACTCCTTCCCCTGCCAGTACAGCAGGTTGTGTTTGCTTTCCAAACCGGGATGGGCGAAGTTGCTGATTTCATATTGAGGGAACCCGGCCTGTTCCAAACAGGAAACGGTTTTCAGATATAGGCTCCGGCAGCGCTCTTCATCCTGGGTGAGAGCTAAAATATCCGGAGTGTAGAAGGGGGTGCCGGGCTCCGCTTTTAAAAGATAGGCGGACAGGTGGGTGATGGGCAGGGCAGTGAGCCGGGAAAGGGTGTGTTCCAAACTCTGCTCTGTCTGGCCGGGGATGGCCAGCATCACATCGGCGCTGAGGTTGGAAAATCCCGCCTGGGCCGCCTGCCAGATGGCCTGCTCCGCTTGCTGGGGGGAGTGGAGCCGCCCCAGCAGCTTCAGTTCTTTTTCCTCCAAAGACTGCACCCCAAAGGAGATGCGGTCAAATCCCCCCTGCCGCAGCCGGCGGAGTTTTTCCGGGGTACACAGGCCGGGGTTGGCTTCCAGGGTGATTTCCTCCGGCTGCCCGAACACCCGGCAGACAGTGTCTCTGATTTGCAGCAACAGTTCGGCGGGAAGAAGGCTGGGGGTGCCGCCGCCGAAGTAGAGGGTTTTGGCTGTGATCCCCCTGCCTTGCCAGCCTTCCAGCACTTGGCAGAGGGTATCGGTGTACTTCTGCCACTGGGATTGACTGTGAGGGAGGGAGTAAAAATTGCAGTAGGGGCATTTGGCGGCGCAGAAGGGGATGTGGATGTAGATGCCCGCTTCTTTCATGGCAGCTGCTCCTTTAGGGCGTTGGCTAGCTTGATCCATCCGTCAAAGGGCACCGCTTCCGCCCGGACAGTCAGGGGAAGCTCCGCCTGCTCCAAGGCCTGCTGCACCTTTTCTTTGGGCAGGTGCAGGGCGGAGGACAGGGGGTTAGCCAGGGTTTTCCGCCGCTGGCCGAATCCGGCTCGGACCATGGAAAAGAGGAGTTTTTCGTCCGTCACGCCATGGTCCGGGTTGGGATGGACGTCCAGCCGGATGACCGCCGAGTCCACCTTGGGGGCGGGGAAAAAGCTGCCCCGGCTCACCGGGAACAGCTGCCGGGGGGTGCTGTAATACCGCACCGCAAAGGTCACCGCCCCGCACTCCCGGCTACCGGGCTGGGCGCAGAGCCGGGCCGCCGCTTCCTTCTGCACCATGACGGTGATGGCTTTTAAGGGCAGCCGCTGTTCCAGCAGCATCATCAGGATGGGGCTGGTGATGTAATAGGGCAGGTTGGCGCAGACGCACACCGGCCGGTCCCCGAACTGCTCCTTCAGCAGGGCGGGCAGGTCCACCTTCATCACGTCCCCCAGTACGATGGACACGTTTTGATGTTCCGCCAGACTTTCCTCCAGCACCGGCAGCAGCCGCTCATCAATCTCCACCACCGCCACTTTGGACGCCCGGCGGGCCAACTCCTGGGTCAGCACCCCTACCCCGGCGCCGATTTCCAGCACCCCCCAGTCCGAGCTGTCAATCCCCTGCTGCGCCATTTTGGGACAGATGGCGGGATTGATGAGAAAGTTCTGTCCCAGCGCCTTGGAAAAGGAAAATCCGTGGCGTTCCAGCAGATTTCGAATGACAGCCGGGTTGGATAAATTGTCCATGGGGTGATTCCTCCTGAAGAAGACCGAAATATTGTGAACTGGCTTGTGGGTTTCCCTTGCTGTTTGCTCCAGGGCAGAATGGTCTGCCGGAGGAAAAGACGAGGGAAACCTGAATGATTGGCTTTGCCAATCATTGCACCACAAAGCATCCATTTGCTTTCCGCTGGTTTTCGCCGTCGGGCGAAATGCCGCCCTTGCTTTTGGGCGGCAAAGCGGGAACCGTAATGATTGCCTTCGGCAATCATTATACCACAAACCCTCAGGAAAGACAAAACCGCCGTTCCTTTCAAAGCCAGGGGAACCTTTTTGCTTGGCAAAGGGGCGGGAATGTTGTATCCTATTCCTAGAAAAACCGAGAAACAGAAAGGACGGCAGCCAAAATGATTTCTTTTTCCATAGGACAAAAGCAGATTTCCCTGTTCCCCAGCACTCTGCCGCACCGGCCGGTGATTTATCTTCATACCTTTGGTAAGGAAGGGGAAGCGGTGTACCGGGCCTTGCAGGAAATCCGCTGCCCGGCGTTTACCTTGGCAGCCGTCAGCGGACTGCAATGGGACCACGACATGACCCCTTGGGCCATTCCCCCTATCTCCCAAAACGACACCCCCTGCACCGGAGGAGCCCGGGATTACCTAACGCTCTTGACAGGGGAAATCCTGCCCCGGGTAGAGCAGAATCTTTCAAGCGCCCCTTCCTGGCGGGGGATTGCCGGTTACTCTCTGGGCGGGCTGTTTGCGGTGTACTCTTTGTACCAAACGGACCTGTTCTCCCGGGCTGCCAGCGTGTCCGGCTCCTTGTGGTTTCCGGGCATCAAGGAGTACATTTTCTCCCACGAGATGAAGGCAAAGCCCAGGCGGCTGTACTTTTCCCTGGGGAACAAGGAGTGCAAGACCCGCAACCCCTATTTGAAGACGGTACAGCAGAACACCCAGGAGATTTATGAATTCTACCGCAGCCAGGGGGTGGACGCCCTGTTTCAGCTCAACCCCGGCAATCACTTCGTCCACGCTCCGGAACGGATTGCGGCGGGGATTGGCTGGATGTTAGAGGGAGAACATTAAAACAGCAAAAAGCCGGAGGGCTTTTCAAAAGGAGGAGCCAACGGCTTTTTTGTTGTGTCGAAATGGCGTAAAGCCAGGCGGGTTCGGGGGAGTGGCCTGAAAAACCCCGCCATCCCTTCTTTGTTCATAGAAAAGACTTGATTTTGCCAAAGGTCTGCGGTATTTTTATTTCAAGGTTTCATTGGGGCGTTTTCGCCCGAGAACCACAACAGAAGGGGTTCTGTCTATGCTTCAAATAAAACAAATTTGCAAACAATACCGAACGGGAAATCTGGTGCAGAAGGCGCTGGACAACGTGAGCCTGAATCTGCGGGAGAATGAATTTGTGGCCATTCTGGGCCCCAGCGGCTCCGGCAAAACCACCCTGCTGAACATCATCGGCGGACTGGACCGGTACGACAGCGGCGATGTGATTATCAACGGCATCTCCACAAAAAAATACAAGGACCGGGATTGGGACTCCTATCGCAACCACACCATTGGGTTTGTGTTTCAGAGCTACAACCTGATTCCCCACCAGACGGTACTGTCCAACGTGGAGCTGGCACTGACCATTTCCGGCGTCTCCAAGTCGGAGCGGAGAAAGCGGGCCAAGCGGGCCCTGGAACAGGTGGGGCTGGGGGAACAGCTGCACAAACGGCCCAACCAGATGTCCGGCGGACAGATGCAGCGGGTGGCCATTGCCCGGGCGCTGGTCAACGACCCGGACATCCTGCTGGCAGACGAGCCCACCGGCGCATTGGACAGCGAAACCAGCGTTCAGGTGATGGAGCTGCTCAAAGAGGTGGCAAAAGACCGGCTGGTGGTGATGGTGACTCACAACCCGGAACTGGCCCGGCAGTACGCCACCCGGATTGTCCAGCTCAAAGACGGGAAAATCCGTTCCGATTCCCGCCCCTTTGAACTGTCCCAAACCAGCGAAACTCCGCCGGTACACAAGAATATGGGGAAAGCCTCCATGTCCCTGTTCACCGCCTTGTCCTTGAGCTTTAACAACCTGCGGACCAAAAAGGCCAGAACCATCCTCACCTCCTTTGCCGGTTCCATCGGCATCATCGGCATTGCCTTGATTTTGGCCATCTCCAACGGGGTGAACGGCTACATTCAAACCTTAGAGGAAGAGACCCTCTCGGAATACCCCTTGCAGATCCAGAGCACCACCATGGATTTCAGTTCCATGATGGCCGGCATGATGGGCGGCGGCTCCCAGGAGGAGTCCGGGGAGGTCACGGTGACCCAGATGCTGACCAACCTGTTTTCCCGGGTGGAGCCCAACGATTTGGAATCCTTGAAATCCTATTTTGACAGCGGGGCCAGCGGCATAGAGGAGTACGCCCATGCCATTGAGTATTCCTACGATGTGGCACCGCAGATCTATCGCCAGGAGGAGGACAGCGTCCGGCAGGTCAACCCCGACCATTCCTTTACCGCCTTGGGAATCGGCACCGATTCCAACAGCTTTATGTCCTCCATCATGAGCACCGATGTGTTCTATCAAATGCCGGCGAACAGTGATTTGTATGAAGGGCAGTATGAAGTGAAAGCCGGGCGCTGGCCGGAAAACTACAACGAGTGCGTGGTGGTGCTGAGCTCTCAGGGCAGTGTCAGCGATTTTATGCTGTACACCCTGGGGCTTCGGGATTCGGTGGAGCTGGATGAAATGATTCAGCAGTTTTTGGCGGAGGAGCAGGTCACCACGCCGGAGGACATGGGCTCTTACCAGTACAACGACTTTTTGGGCATTACCTTTAAGCTGGTCAATGCCGCCGATTACTATGAATATGATGAGACCTATTCCCTGTGGCGGGACAAATCGGAAGATCAAGCCTACCTGCAAAACCTGGTAAACGACGGGGAAGACATCACCGTGGTGGGGGTGGTGCAGCCGGCGCAAGGGACCACCGCCGCCATGCTCAGCACCGGAATCGCCTACCCCGCTTCCTTGACCCAGCACGTTATGGAGCAGGCCGCCGCCAGCCCTATTGTCCGCCAGCAGCTGGAACAGCCGGAGGTCAATGTGCTTACCGGCAATTCCTTTGGGGAGGACAACAACCAAAACCAGTTTGACATGAGTTCCTTGTTTACGGTAGACCAGCAAGCTCTGCAAAACGCCTTTACCATTGATTCCAGCGCCCTGAATCTGGATTTGTCCCAAGCCTTGAATCTGGAGAGCGGTTCCTTGGATCTTTCCGATCTGATGGCCGGTCAGGACCTGACTCTGGCTCTGCCCCAGCTTCCCCAGTTGGATTTAGGGGAGATTCTGGGCCAGTTAGACCTTTCCGTTTCCCCCCAAGCCATGGCTCAACTGGCCGGCGGGTTAATGGAAGGGTATCAAAGTTATGCGGCTCAGCACCCGGAAGCGGACCTTTCCAGGCTGGCTGAATGTTTTTCGGAGTATCTGCAAACGCCACAGGGACAGCAGGTTTTGCAGGATGGGATTGAGGACATCCTTGCTTCCGGCGTCACGGTGACGGTTTCCCCGGAGCAGCTCCAGGCACTGCTGCAGGATTTGCTGGCCGGGTTTCAGGAGTACGCCGCCGCCAACGGCTGGACTGACCCTGCCCAGATGAATGAATATCTCACCGCCTACCTCCAAACCTCGGAGGCCCAGCAGATCATTGCCCAGAGGGCGGATGATATTTTGCAGATTGACGGCGATGTAACTCTGCTGCCGGACCAGATGCAGTCCTTGATGGAGCGACTGATGGCCGGGTATCAGGAATACGCCGCCGCCAATGCCCTTCCCGACCCCAGCAGGATCGGCGAATATTTTGCCGCCTACCTTCAAACCCCGGAAGCCCAGCAGCAGATTTCCGATGGAATGGCCAACCTGCTGGACATAGACGCCTTGCAGCAGCAGGTTGCCGATGCCTTGCAGGGAACCATGTCCTCCTACACTGAAACCGTGACCCAGGCTATCCAGAGCCAAATCACCTCCGCTTTGGGACAGGCGGCGGATCAGATGGGCAGCAATCTGGAAGCGGCCCTGGCGCAGTCCATGAGCCAAATGGGCAGCGCCATTCAGGTAGATCCGGAGGCCTTTGCCGGAGCCATTCAGATGAACATGAGCCAGGAAGAGCTGGCCCAGCTGCTCAGTGCCATGATGTCTGGGGAGGACGCATCCTACAGCAACAATCTGGCCAGCTTCGGTTATGCAGACGAGAACAACCCCAGCGAGATTTCCATTTACCCCTATGACTTTGAGGGCAAGGCTGCCATTACCGATATTCTGGACCAGTACAACAGCCGGATGGAGGCTTTGGGGGAGGACAGCAAGGTCATCAGCTACACCGACTTGGTGGGGACGCTGATGTCCTCCGTTACCCAAATCGTGGACACTATCAGCTATGTGTTGGTGGCCTTTGTAGCCATTTCCCTGGTGGTTTCCTCCATTATGATTGGGGTGATTACCTATATCAGCGTGTTGGAGCGGAAAAAGGAAATCGGCATTCTTCGGGCCATCGGTGCCTCCAAGCACAATATCTCCCAGGTGTTTAACGCTGAGACCTTTATCATCGGCCTCTGCGCCGGACTCATCGGCATTGGCTTGACCCTGCTTCTGCTGATTCCCGGCAACGCTTTGATCCACTCCCTGGCAGGCACCACCGACATCAACGCTTCCCTGCCGGTGGTTTCCGCCATTATCCTGATTGCCCTCAGCGTGGTGCTGACCCTGCTGGGCGGGTTGATCCCCTCCCGCAAGGCCGCCAAGAGCGACCCGGTCACCGCACTGCGGGCGGAATAACGAAATTTCTCACACCGACAGAAAACCAAACAGCCTGGGGCATGGGAGCTTGGAAGAGAACCCCTTCTTCTCAGCGGCAGCCCCGGCTGTTTTTTTGTGTCCCAAAAGAGCGGCCCGGTCCGATCCGGACTTCTAATTGAGGTGAAACTGAATAAGATACACCGGGCGGTTGTTTGAGGGCAGGGGCGCTGGGCGTCCGGGCTGGGAGCGGGAAAGGTGAGAGGCCGCTTTGGCTTTTTAGGGCAAAAAAAGAGGGTTCGCCGGGAGTTTTGTTTGTTTTCGCCAAAGAACGCCTGATATTTTCTACGAAATGAACAGCAATTCCAAGGAAAATAAATTGCAAGGAGTAGGGCAATTATGCTATAATGGATTCATTAAAGTTCGTTTTTTCTGTTAGATTTTACGAAAGAAATCCCACAGAAGCAGCATAAGGAGCGAAGAAGGATGAAACAATACCATGCAAGCACCATCAAAAACATTGCCATAGCCGGACACGGCGGCAGCGGAAAAACCACTTTGGTGGAGGCTTTGCTCCACGCCACCGGCAGCAGCGAACGTCTGGGCCGGGTGGAGGACGGCACCACCGTTTCCGACTGGGACCCGGAAGAAATCAAGCGGGGCATTTCCGTGAGCCTGTCGGTCTGCCCCATGGTGTTCCGGGGCTGCAAGATCAATCTGCTGGACACCCCCGGCCAGTTTGACTTTGCGGCAGGGCTGTACGAAGGGGTCCGGGCGGCGGAGAGCGTGCTGCTCACCGTTTCCGGGAAATCCGGCGTCACGGTAGGCGCCCAGAAAGCCTATCGGCTGGCCAAAAAGCAGAACAAGGCCACCGCCGTGTTTGTGGGCAAGCTGGACCGAGAAAGCGCCGACTTTTACAAGGTGCTGGAACAGCTGAAAACTTTATTCGGCCCCACCATCTGCCCGGTGGTGGTGCCTTACAGTGAGAACCACAAGGTGCAGTGCTACATCAGCCTGATTGAAATGAAGGCCTACAAGTATGTGGACGGCAAGGCCCAGGAGGTGCCTATGCCGGAGATTGACCACCGACTCCAGGGCCTGATTACTGCCATCAGCGAAGCGGTGGCGGAAACCGATGAAGAACTGTTTGAAAAGTATTTCTCCGGAGAAGAATTTACCAACGCCGAACTGGTGATGGGCATCCACAAGGGCGTGAAGAGTGGGGACATTACCCCGGTGTACTGCGGCAGCGCCATCACCGGGGAAGGCTTGGACCTGCTGCTGGACGGACTGGATATGCTCCTCCCCACCGCCAAGGAATCCGCTATGGAAGCGGCCAAAAACCCGGAAGGAGAAGAGGTGGCGGTGCTCTGCGACGAAGACCGTCCCCTGACCGCCCTGGTGTTTAAGACGGTGGCGGACCCCTTTGTGGGCAAGCTCAGCTTTATCAAGGTCATTGGCGGCAAGCTCCAGCCCGGTTCCGCGCCGGTGAACATGACCACCGGCCAAACCGAAAAGATGGGCAAGATCGTGCTGATCAGCGGCAAGCAGCAAGAGGATATGCCCCAGATTGTGGCCGGGGACATCGGCGCTGTGGCAAAGCTCTCCGCCAACACCGGGGACACCCTCTGCCAAGGGGTGAAAGTCACCTTAGCCGGAGTGGATTATCCGGCAGCTACCTTCCAGCGGGGGGTGGTGCCTGCGGCCAAGGGCGAAGAGAGCAAGGTCAGCCAGGCCATCCGGCGGCTGGCGGAGGAAGACCCCACCATCGTTTACGGACACAACCATGAGACCCACCAGCAGCTCATCTCCGGTTTGGGTGAACAGCACCTGGATGTGGCCATCAGCAAGATCAAGAGCAAATTCGGGGTCACCTTTACCCTGGCGGACCCCATTGTGGCATACCGGGAAACCATCCGGAAAAAGGTGAAGGTCCAGGGCAAATACAAGAAACAGTCCGGCGGCCACGGCCAGTTCGGGGATGTTTGGATTGAGTTTGAGCCCTGCGACAGCGAAGAGCTGGTGTTTGAAGAACGGGTGGTTGGCGGCGCCGTGCCCAAAAACTTCTTCCCGGCAGTGGAAAAGGGATTGCGGGAAGCAGCCAAAACCGGCGTGTTGGCAGGTTACCCCACCGTGGGCATCAAGGCTATCTTGGTGGACGGCAGCTATCACCCGGTGGACAGCTCGGAAATGAGCTTTAAGACCGCCGCCAGCCTGGCCTACAAGGAAGGCATTCCCCAGGCGGGACCGGTGCTGCTGGAGCCCATCGGCTCTTTGGCGGTGACGGTGCCAGATGCCTGCACCGGCGACATGATGGGCGAGCTGAACAAGCGCCGGGGACGGGTACTGGGCATGAGCCCGGCGGAAGAAGGCGAAACAGTCATCGAGGCGGAAATCCCCTTGAGCGAAACTGCCGACTTCTCCACCCTGGTGCGGCAGATGACCCAGGGCGCCGGGGAATTTACCCTGGAGCTGGTGCGGTACGAGCAGCTTCCCGGCCAGTTGGAAGCAGCGGTGATTGCCGCAGCTAAGGCGAGAAACGGTTAAACAAAATCGAATGCAGAAGGTCTCCCGATCGAATTTGTCGGGAGACTTTTTCTATATTTGGGGAGGATAGTTGGATAAGATTGTAGTTTTCTGTAATATTTTGGAGAAAAAATCAATTTCTTTTTCCGATTTTCAAAGATTTGCCCAGGGAAAAGTGTGATTACAGAAAATCGGCACATTCCACGAAAAAAATGTGTTATAATAAAATAAGATATTGCCTTCGGACAAAAACGGAGAATCTTTCTCCCGATACTCAGGGCAAAACGGAGGTAAAACTATATGTCTAACGAGACGACCCAAACCAAAATCAAAGATGCTTTTCGAGAACTGACCGTCAAACATTCCTTTTCCAAGGTGAAGGTGGCGGACATCATTGCAAAGGCCGGAATTTCCCGAATGACCTTCTACCGCCATTACCTGGACAAATATGCGCTGCTGGAAGAGGTTTGTTTCGATGACTTCAATCTCTTTGTACAAATCTACGGGAAAAATTCTATTTGGAAAAATATCACCATGAGCATCTTGAATGTGATGCGCAACAACAGCAGGTTTTACAAAAAGGTTTTGGAGTGCGAAGATGCCAAAGAATGCCTGTTTTCCGCATTGGGACGGGTTTCCTGCAGTTATACCGGCAAAACAGCCTTTCCTGGGGTGTACTCTGCCTGGGACGGTACGCTGTGCGCCTGGGCCCAGCATGATTTTCAGGAAACTCCGGAAGAGATGTATCTGACTTTGGTACTTAACCTTCCCATTCGGGAAGTGCTGCCCGACGGGGAGTTGGATCGGGCCATTGAAAATTACGAGAACAAGACCCTGGACCAGTTTCGGCTGGAAGGAAATTAGAAGAAAATGAGTTGCGTACAGGGGAAAGAAGGTGCTGCGATGTCCCATGGAATAACCAAAACCAAAATCAAAGATGTGTTCCGGCAGTTAGTGATAGAAAGCTCCTTTGCCAAAGTGAAGGTGGCGGACATCATTGCAAAGGCCGGTGTTTCCAGAATGACATTTTATCGTCATTATCCGGACAAATATGCCTTGTTGGAAGAGCTCTGCTTTGATGACTTCAATCTTTTCGTGCAGATTTACGGGCGAAACGCCACTTGGAAACAGGTCACCATGAGCATTCTCAATGTAATTCGGGACAACGGGGTGTTTTATCAAAAAATATTGGAGGACAAGGAAGCCGGTCCTTATCTGTTTCTAGCGCAACATGATATTTCCCAACAGTACACCGGCAAAATCGCAGTGCAGGGTACTAACACCGCTTGGGAAGGCACCATCTGCAACTGGGCAAAGGATGGATTCCGGGAAACGGCGGAAGAGATTTACCGCACGCTGGTGTACAATCTTCCCATTCGAGAAGTGTTGCCCGAAAACGAGTTGGAGCGGGCGATCCAAGGTTATGAAAACAAAACCATGGAAGAATTTATGTGTCAGAAAGAAAAGTACAATCCATAAGCAAGTCTGGTTCAGGGGCGATTTTAACCGCCGCTTCCGGAAATAAAAACCATCACGGCAGGAAAGGAAAGTCCCTCTGCAGAACCGTGATGTCGTTTTCCATGCAGGGGGAAAGAAGGAAGATCCATGTCGAATTTGGTTACTAAAACCAAAATCAAAGATGCGTTTCGGGAATTAACATCTCAATCCTCATTCGCCAAGGTCAAAGTGGCGGATATCATCGCCAAAGCGGGAATTTCCCGAATGACCTTTTACCGCTATTATTTAGACAAATACCATTTGCTGGAAGAGACGCTGTACGATGATTTTACTCGATTTGAAAATATCTACGGCAAAAATGTAACCTGGAAAGACATGGTCATGAGTATTCTCTATGTGATCTGCAACAACAAGCCTTTTTACAAAAAGATTTTGGAAGACAGCGAGGCAAAAGAATATTACTTTGAAACTTCCCGGCGCATTTCCTATCAGTATACTGGTGACACGGCAGAAAACGGGACCTATATCGCTTGGGAAGGCACGCTCAGCCAGTGGGCTCAGAATGACTTCCGGGAAACCCCGGAAGAGGTGTACCGCACCGTGGTATCCAACCTGCCCCTTCGAGAGGTTTTATCCGGGCAGGAATTGGAGCGGGCAATTCAAAAGTATGAAAGCACAACTATGGAAGATTTTAAGCAGAGGAATCAAAAAAGTTAAACAATAGATGAGTTGTATGTACAACTTAGCGCGATCGCCGAAGGGTTATGCAATCTGCATAAAACTTTCGGCGTAATTTTGTAAAACTATTAGAAAAGACAAGAAAATGAGACAAAACTAAAAAAGTATCACATCCGCCGATACAGACAACTTGTTTTGCAAATTGCATTCTTTTTGAACTTTTTGTATTCTAAATCTAGGAAATTCGAAAAGCTGCAGCAAATTTGGGTTCCACGAAAACAAAAAGTAGAAAGGAAGTTGTAAAATGGCGGAGTCTGTATCCAAGTATCCTTACCGTGCCCCTAAAAAATACCCCAACAAAGACCTGCACGGCCGGGTTCGGTTCGGTTATATTTCTTACAAAGACTTCAAGCGGTTCCAGAAATTCTGGGTGGACCTCTTTGGCTGGGATATGTTTGAACTGCCCGAAGCGGCAGGCGGCAAAGAGCCTGGCAGCGATACCCCCTCGCTGCTGGTGGCAACCGGACCCAGCTATGAAACCTGGGAAGGCGTTGTGCCGGGACATATGAATTTTATGGCCCACTATGCCGAAGGCGAACTGGAGCCGGTTAACTACATGATGGAAATCCATATGGACGAGCCGGTGAAATGCACTGCGGACAAAGTGGTGCAGTACGGCGGTGCTGTAGTGGGTGAAATCCCGGAAGAGAAAGAAGGCTGGAGCACCTCTTTGACGGTGAGCGATCCGGATGGCAATGTGCTGGGCCTGTGGCGCTGCCCCTCCTCCCGGACCTGGGACGAAGCGGAAGCCGGCTACGACAAAGACTAAAAGAAAGGAGAGAGCACCATGAAATACATTTACACCTGCTTCAAATGCGGCTTCCCCTTTGCCGTAGATGAAAGCGAGTGCCCCGAACGCTGCCCCTCTTGCAGCGCTCCCAAATCCCAGTATCTGGTGGAGCCCTGGAACGGCAGCATCGAAAAGCGCCGCATCCATGTGGACCCCCCGGAACCGGACCCCAACTGGGACAAATACGATGTGTCCTACCACCACCCCAAACACTTCCCGGCCAAAACCCGTCACGGACGTGTGCGCCGGTTTGTGATGGAGTACAGCGATCCCCAAAAGACCAAGGATTTCTACACCGAAGTGTTTGACTGGGACATTGTGCCGGTAGAATGCGACCAGGACAAGGACCGTCCGGAAATGTTCTGCGCCACCGGCCCCGGGTTTGCCAACTGGGAGCCCAAGTTCCCCTCCTTCGGCTACGGCCTGCTGAAGCCCCAGGAAAGCGACGACACCGGAGCCTATCCCCGGTTCGTGGTGGAAGTGGACAACATTGATGAGCTGCTGCCGAAGATTGAGGCTTACGGCGGCAAGGTGCTGAAGGGCAAGTATGAGTTTGACGGAAAGTTTTACGCTGTGCTGGAAGACAGCGAAGGCAATCCCTTCTATGTCTGGCAGACGCCGGAAGACGTAACCTTTGACGAGCCGGAATCCCAAAACTACTATCATTGGGACCGCAAACCCCAGTAAGAAGGCCAAGCGATAAGGTGAGAAAATGATGAAATGCTTGGCAATGGATTTTGGGGGAAGTTCCATCAAATATGCGGTGGTCAATGAACAGGCGGAACTGGAGCAAACCGGAAGCGCCCCGGCTCCTTTGGGGTCGGTGGAAGAGTTTGTGGATTCGGTGGAGAAGCTGTATCTCCAATACCGTGATGAAATTAGCGGCATCGCACTGAGCCTGCCCGGCGTGATTGATGCCGAAACGGGAGAACATCACGGCTCCGGAGTCTATCAGGATCTGCTGGCCGGCAAAAATGTAAAGGAGCTGATTTCCGCCCGCTGCCCGGTGAAGGTGGCGGTGGAAAACGACGGAAAATGCGGCGCTTTGGCGGAAGCCTGGAAGGGCGCTTTGGCCGGAGTGAAGGACGGCGCTGTGCTGGTGCTGGGTTCCGGCATCGGCGGCGGGGTTATCGTCAACGGGAAGGTCCACCGGGGCTACAATTTTACCGCCGGGGAATTTTCCTTCCTGCTTACCGGCCGGGACAGAAGCATTATGGATGCGGCCTGGATGAGCGTGGGTATGCTGGGAGTGACCTATCAGACCTGCAAGCGGAAAAACCTGGACTTTTCCGTCCAGGATGCAGGGGATGTGATTGCGTCCTTCGACCAGATGCTGGGAGACCGGTATCCGAAATTTGACCAGCCGCCCCAAAAAATCAAAGCCGACGGAAAACAGTTTTTCCAATGGCTGGAAGAGGGAGACCGGGACGTAACTGAAATCTATCAGGAGTTTTTACACTCCTTGGCAATCCTGGTGGAAAACATCCAGATTTGCCTGGCCCCCCAGCGAATCGTCATCGGCGGCGGGTTGAGCAAGGCCCAGCGTCTGCTGCCGGATCTGAACCGGGAACTGGAACAGCTTTGCACCGACTGCAATATTTCCCAGGCCATGCGGCCGGAAATCTGCAACAGCCGATATTTAAACGAGTGCAACCTGCTGGGAGCGGTGTACAACTATATCCAACAGTACGGTGAAAACCCATAAGTCTCAGGGAAAGCCCCTTTCCCTTTTTATGAAATGACGTGAGGTGAGAAGAAAGATGGCCGAAAAAACAACCTATCCCCATCCCAACCGTCCGCCAAAAAAGTATCCTAAAAAGAGCTTGCATGGACGGACCCGGCTGATGGTGATGACCTATCGGGACTTGAAACGATTCCAGAATTTTTACATCCATGTTTTCGGCTGGGATATGATCGAAACCCCGGAAGCGGCCAGCGGCATCCCCGCCGGAGATCCCCATCCTGGCCTGCTGATGGCTACCGGCCCGGCTCAGTACGACTATGAGGGAGTGACTCCCGGGCATATGAACCTGTTTGTACATTGGGCGCCGGAGGCCATCGAAAAGATCGGTCCCTTTATGGAGATCGAAATGGAGGTTCCTCTGGAGGAGACCATCGGGAAAATCCTGGGACACGGGGGTAAGCTGATTCTGGACAAAAGCAAATCTGCCTTGGCCAAACCTCTGGACGACAGCAAGCAGAGCTGGCAGCCCCATGCAGTCATCGAGGACCCGGCAGGGAACTATCTGTACTTGTGGAAGTGCCCCTCTTCCCGGACCTGGGATGAGCTGGAAACGGAATATGATGTAGAAGATTAAGAAAGGAAGGAACGGATTATGGCCGAAAAAACCACCTACCCTCACACCAACCGGCCGCCGAAAAAGTTTACCCAAAAAAGTCTGCACGGTCGGACCCGGTGCGGCGTTTTAACCTACAAAGATCTTCGCCGGTTCCAGAGCTTCTACATCAATGTGTTTGGCTGGGACATGATTGAGGCGCCGGAAGCGGCCAGCGGCATCCCTGCTGGAGACCCTCATCCCGGTTTGATTATGGCTACCGGCCCGGCACAGTACGATTACGAAGGCGTCACTCCCGGACACATGAATATGTTTGTGCATTGGGCGCCGGGAGAGATAGAGCCCATGGGTCCCTTTATGGAGATTGACATGGAAGCCCCTCTGGAAGAAACCATTCAAAAGATGATTGACCACGGCGGCAAACTGATTTTGGACAAAAGCAAGTCCGCTTTGGCCAAACCTTTGGATGACAGCAAGCAGAGCTGGGAAGTCCATGCGGTGATCGAGGATCCTGCGGGCAACTATCTGTACCTGTGGAAATGCCCCTCTTCCCGGACCTGGGACGAGCTGGAAACGGAATACGACGTAGAGTGACCAAAAAAGGAGTGAATTGCCATGAAAAAGATTTATACCTGCTTTAATTGCGGATTCCCCATTGCCTTTGAGGAAACCGAAGTCCCGGCAGCTTGCCCCGGCTGCGGCGCTCCCCGCTCCCAGTTTTTGGAGGAGCCCTGGTGCGGAAGCATTGACAAACGCCGCATCCATGTGGACCCCCCGGAAGTGGACCCCAACCGGGATCCCTTTGACATCTCCTTCCACCCCGCCAAGGACTTTGCCCCCCAGAAAGGGGACGGCCGGGTCCGCCGTTGGGTGATGGGGTATCACGAAGGGCAAGCGGAAGAAATGCGCTCCTTCTACCAGGACCTGTTCGGCTGGGACATCATCGACTGTGAAGATTCCGACCCGGAAAATCCCACCATGTACTGCGCCACCGGCCCCGGCACCCCGGATTGGGAGCCCCGCGTTTGCTCCTTCGGATACGGCTTTTTGAAAAAGGAAACCTCGGACGAGCCCTCCCCCAGCTTTATCATTGAGGTGAAGGACATCGACGAAACCTGCAAAAAGGTGGTGGAGTACGGCGGCAAGGTGCTGCGTGAGCGGTTTACCCAAGGCGGCGAAGACTATGCGGTGATTGAGGATTCCGAAGGCAACCAGCTCTATATCTGGGAGCTGAAGGACGTTGTGCCGGATTACTGCACTCATCCCATCACCAACACCGGCGCACAGTAAGCGGGGGCTTCCCCTTCCATTTTGATTTAACCAAACGGAGGATCACCGACCATGTTTCAAAAAGATTTTTTGTGGGGCGGAGCGGTAGCAGCCAATCAATTTGAAGGCGCCTGGGACGCCGACGGAAAGGGCCCATCTGTGCCGGATCTGTGTACCAACGGAACCAGGGACCGGGCAAAGTGGATTACCCAAACGGTTCGTCCGGAGTATTTATACCCAAGTCACGAGGCCAGTGATTTTTATCACCATTACAAAGAAGATATTGCCCTGTTAGCGGAAATGGGTTTTAAATGCTTCCGGCTGTCCATCAGCTGGTCCCGGATCTTCCCCACCGGTTTGGAAGAAACTCCCAACGAAAAAGGGTTGGAGTTTTACGACAAAGTCTTTGATGAATGCACAGCCCACGGGATTCAGCCCCTGGTGACCATCTCCCACTACGAGATGCCCTATATGCTGGCCTGCCGCAACAACGGCTGGCTGAGCCGGGAAACCATCCACTGCTTTCTGCGGTTTGTGGAAACCATTTTTGCCCGGTACCAAGGCAAGGTCAAGTATTGGCTTACCTTCAATGAAATCAATGCCGGGCAGATGCCCCTGGGAGATGTGATTTCCACCAGCATGGTGGCTGGATACGAAGGGCCGGTTGACGGAATCCGCCACACGGAACAGGAGCGGTATCAGGCACTGCACCATCAGCTTGTGGCATCCGCCAAAACGGTGATCCTGGCCCACACCCAGTACCCTGAATATTCCATCGGCAACATGATTACCTTTGTGGTCAGTTACCCCTTAACCTGCGACCCCCAAGACATCCTGATGTCACAGCAACATATGCAGCAGAGCAACTGGTATTGCAGCGATGTACAGGTGCGGGGCAGGTATCCCTACTACGCAGAAAAAATGTGGCGGGACAAAGGGGTTCAGCTGGAGATCGCACCGGATGATTTGGAAACCCTGCAACAGGGTACGGTGGACTTTATGAGCTTTTCTTACTATATGTCCATCTGTGTGGGACAGCAGGGAGAAAAGGACAAGGTCAGCGGCAATCTGACCGGCGGACTGAAAAACCCCTACCTGGAAACCAGCGATTGGGGTTGGCAGATTGATCCCATAGGTCTGCGTTATGCTCTGAATGAAGCCTACGACCGGTATGGCATTCCCCTGATGGTGGTGGAAAACGGCCTGGGGGCCATTGACCAGCTGGAAGAGGACGGCTCCATTCACGACAGCTATCGCATCGACTATATGCGCAAGCACATTCAGCAGATGGCGCTGGCGGTGGAAGACGGCGTGGACCTGATGGGATACACCTGCTGGGGCTGCATTGACCTGGTCAGCCTCACTACCGGGGAGATGCGCAAGCGTTACGGCATGGTGTATGTGGACAAAAAAGACGACGGCAGCGGCAGTTTGCAGCGCCGCCGCAAAGATTCCTTCTACTGGTATCAGAAAGTAATCGCCTCCAACGGCGAGGACCTGGATGAATGACGGGATGCCTCATCCCCTCAGAAACCGAAATAAAAACAGTGAGGAGGTATGAAGTTGGAAGAAATCGTTTTAAAAGCAGAGCATATGTTCAAAGAATTCGGCGCAACCAAAGCAGTGACCGACGTGACCTTGCAGGTGCGGGCAGGCACTGTGCTGGGACTGGTGGGAGAAAACGGTTCCGGTAAATCCACCATATCCAGCATGATCGCCGGCGTGTATCCCCCTACTAAGGGAACCATGACCTATCTGGGCAAGGAGTACCACCCTAAGTCGGTACTGGACGCCCGGAAGGCAGGAATCCAGTACCTCACCCAGGAACAGGGCACCATCGATGGTATGACGGTGGCAGAAAACGTGTTTTTGGGAGAAGAGGACCAGTTTTCCAAAGTGGGCAACGTAAGTATGCGCAAGCTCAACCAGGTTGCCCGAAAAATCCTAGATGAAAATGGCTTGAGCTATGTGGACCCCAAAAAAACCATCGAGACCTATTCCTTTGAAGATCGAAAGATGATTGAGACGGCCCGCTCCCTCAGCCAGCAGCCCAGAATTCTGATTATCGACGAAACCACCACGGCCCTGTCCCAAAAAGGGCGGGATCGAATCTATGAAATCATTGACGAACAAAAGGCAAAGGGCACTGCCATTATCATTATTTCCCACGATTTGGACGAGGTCCAGCGGCTGTGTGATCAGGTGCTGATTATGCGGGACGGGGTTTATATCGACACCCTGTCCGGGGAAGACATCAACCCCAATACCATGCGCCAGAAAATGATCGGCCGGGAATTGGGAGGCACCTATTACCGGGCAGACACCACCTGTTCTTATCAGGATGAAGTGGTGCTTTCGGTGCAGGATTTGACGGTAGACGGTATCTTCTACCAGATGAATTTTGACCTGCACAAAGGAGAAATCCTTGGAATCGGCGGCCTGAGCGAATGCGGTATGCACGAGCTGCTGAAAACCGTGTTCGGAGCCATTAAGCCCACTTCCGGAAGCGTAACCCTCACCGAAGGGCTCAAGGGAGAAACCCAGTTGAAAAACACCGCAGTTTCGGTGCGAAACAAAGTGGCCTACATCCCCAAAGACCGGGACAAGGAATCCCTGTTCCAAGCCACCAGCATCAAGGAAAATATCGTGGCTTCCTGTTTGGATAAACTGAAGAAGGGCATTTTCATCAGCCCCCGCAGTGAAAAGAAAACCGCCCAAAAGGAAGCGGATCGAATGGAAGTCAAGATGCAGAATGTGGAGCAGATGGTCCGGGACCTCAGCGGCGGCAACAAACAGAAGGTTGTCATCGCCAAGTGGTTGGCCAATGATTCCAGAGTCTTTATCATGGACTGCCCAACCCGTGGCATTGACGTAGGCGTAAAGGCAAAAATTTATAAGCTGATGAACGACCTAAAGCAGCAAGGCATCGGCATTTTGATGGTGTCCGAAGAGATGATGGAGCTGATCGGGATGGCAGACCGGATCATCACCATGAAGGATGGCCGTCAGAATCAGGTGTTCACCCGTTCCGCCCAGCTCAGCGAAGCGGACATCATTGCGGCAATTATCTGAGAAAGGAGGCTTATTTCTATGAATCAGCGAGTACGGAAATTATTATCCATGGATACCCTGCGTAAGATCATCCCTTTGGCTGGTTTGATTATTGTGATTCTGGTGTTTTCCTTTACCACAAACGGCCTTTTTCTCAGGTGGAACAACATTCAAAGTCTGATTATGCAGGCGGCGATTACCCTGGTGGCTGCCACCGGTACCGTCTTCGTCATGGCTCACAATAACCTGGACTTCTCTCTGGGCGGCGCCTGCGCCTTGAGCGCCGTGCTGTCCTACCTGGTGACCGGGGGAGAGCTGATCCCCTTTTTCATCATGTGCATCGTGTTCGGCGTGATGTGCGGCTTGATCTCCGCCTTCATCCACATCGGAGGCCGGGTACCCGCCTTTATGGCAGGACTTTGTATCATGTTCGCCGGCCGGGGCCTGGCCCAAACGGTATCCGCTTCCCAAACCATGCTGATGGTAGGGGCGGCTCAGTTTAATCAGCTTTGGTTTTTCCTGGTGGTGCTGATTGTGGTATTTGGCGCCTGCTACTTCCTATTCAATTACACCAAAGTGGGAAAATACCAGAAACTCATCGGTACTAACCCCACAGCCACCCAGCTCAGCGGCATCAATGTGAACAAGTACAAGACCCTGGCCTTTGTGATCTGCGGCGTCACCCTGGGCATTGCGGCTTGTCTGACCATCGTCCGCAGCGCTGCGGTCAACGGTAACACCGGCTTAAATCTGGAAACCGACGTTCTTTTGGCCCTCAGCTTGGGCGGCATCTCTATGCAGGGCGGCTCCGCTACCCGGATCCGTTCCGCCATCATCGGCGTCATGTTCTACTTCATCCTGGACAATGGGCTGCTGCTCTGGGGCCTGGATGCCGACTATGTGGACATTGTAAAGGCAATCTTCTTCCTGCTGACGGTAACTATTTCCATTGACCGTTCGCAGTATTCGGTGATTGCATGACAAAATAGAATAAAAGGAGGTTTACTCAAATGTCAAGAAAAGCGAAGTCTGCTCTGAAAAAGGTAATGGCGGTGTTACTGGCCGCTATGATGCTGTTTATGGTCACCGCTTGCAGCGGCGGCGACACCCAAACCACTGGCGAGAAAAAGAAAATCGGCATGATCTGGTACGGCAATACCGACGCCATGGGCGGCACTTTCTATGCCTGGGCTAACCATGCGGCAGAAGTGCTGAACGTGGAACTGGTTTGGTCTTTGGGCGCATTGGATACCGCCACTGAATTGACCGACTGCGAAAACCTGATCAACGCCGGGTGCGACGGCATCTACTTCATCCCCATGGACACCGCAGCCAACCTGCAGCTGGGCAATGCCTGCCAGCAGGCCGGAGTGTACTGGGCAACCAGCAACCGGGACATCATCGACGACGAAGTGCTGGCGGCAGTAGAAGCCAACCCCTATTTCGTTACCCGTGTCTACGACAACAGCTATGACGTGTGCAAAAACATGGTGGCAGAATTGGCCGAACAGGGAATCACCAAGGTCTGCATGATCTCCGGCGACCCCACCGACGCCATGATGGTGGACCGGAACAACGGCTTCATCGACGGCTGTGCGGAAAACAACATTGAGATTCTGGGCACCTTCCAGAACCCCTCCAGCGGCGACGCCACCACTGTGGTAGACGGCGTGAACAATTTCATGACCCTGTATCCTGAAATGGAAGCCATTTTGGCGGTCAGCGGCACCAACGGCGTGGGCGAAGCCATTATGTCCGCCCTCAACGGCTCCGGCAAGGAACCCGGCTCCATCAAAGTAGCGGCCTTCGACACCTTCGACGGGAACCAGGAAGCCTTTGACCAAGGCTGGCTGTCTGTTTCCTGCGGCGGCTACACCACTGAATGCTTGATTTCTTTCCTGGCTCTGGTCAACCGGGTGCAGGGCAATGTGATTCAGGACGGCGTGTTTGAAATGACCCTGTCTCCCCTGCTGATTACCAGCTCCGAAGAAATGCAGATTTTCTCCCAGTATGTGGATAACCCCGATGTGCAGCTGTACAGCGATGAATTGATTCAGAGCCTGGTGGGCCCGGATGTGACCGTGGAGGATTATCAGGCGGTGCTGGACGATTGGTCCATTGATTTTGTAAAGGAAGCAGTGGGCCTGACCTAAGACAAGCAGTAAAATCATAATTCGAGGTAAATGGAATGAAAAATATTCTGAATTTTGTGAAAAGCTATTCCATTGCAGTGGCAGTACCGGTGCTGCTGATCCTTGTGCTGCTGTTGGTCTCTCCGGAGACCCGTTCTTGGGGTGCTGTGGCGTCCCTGCTGCAACAGAGCTTTGCACCCGCCATTTTAGGCTGGGGCGTGCTGCTGAGCATGAAAGTAGGAAACTGGGATTTTTCCATCGGCGCACGGTATGTGCTGGCGGCCATTTTAGCCGGCAATCTGGCTATGCAGTATTCTTTGGGACTGATAGGCTTTATTGTACTGGCTATGGCAATCTCCATCGCTTTGGGGTTCATTGTGGGATATACCTATCGTCTGCTGCGGATTCCCACTTTGATCGCATCCATCGGTCTGATGCTGATTTTTGAAAGTTTTACCCGAATCATCTATGACGGCGGCGGACTGCACCTCACTGCGGAATACATGGTTTTGGGGGCCTTCCCCTGGAACTTAATCATGTTCGTTCTCTGCTTTGCCTTTGCCTACTGGCTGTATTACAAGCGGCGGCTGGGATACAATGTGCGGGCAGTGGGAAGCAATGCTACGGTGGCGCAGACCAACGGCATCAATGCGGAAAAAACCAAGGCGATGGCCCTGATCGTCTCTGGCGTTTTCGCCGGGTTGTATGCCATCCTGAGCTTGAGCACTTCCGGGGTTATCTCGGCGGTATCCGGCACCATGGGAAGCGCTTCTACCGTATTTGACGCCATGATGTGCGTGCTGATTGGCATGGCCATTGCCGGTAAGGGCAGTGTGATCTTCGGCGTCTATGTGGGTGCAATCATCACCCAGATCCTGAAGATGGGTATGATGGCCATCGGCGTCCCCACCACCTTCAACAAGGTTATCATCGGCATTGTGGTGGTGCTGTTCATGGTGGCTTCTTCCCGTTCGGACCTCATTGGGAAGCTCAAAGCAAAGCTGTTTAAAAAGAAAGCAGCAGCCTGACTCATTCATCTCTAACTCTCTATAATTTTCCTCTCTTTCCTGTGGAGCCTCCGACCTTTGCCGGAGGCTTCCATCTTAACAGAGACGTTGAAAGGAGCAGATTATGAAAATCCGTGTTTTGTTTCGCACCATTCAGGAAGTTCCGGTGGAGAACCGGGAAAGACAGAAGGAGCTGGAACATCAAAGCGACCTGGAGGCCCTGCGCCTGGGAATCCCTCTACCCACCCGTTACCGGCCCTTTACCGGTAACTGCAACAACCTTACTCGGATCCACGAACGGGAATTTGAATCCATTGCGGAGTTTACCCGCTTGATGCAGAAATGGTTTGACGATCCCATCTGCCAAAAGTTGGATGCAGATTGGGAGAAATGCTATCGCTGGCAGCGGCAGGAAATCCTCTACGCAGACGATCCTCGGGATCCGGTGATGCCTTGGCTCCAGATGGCGGCGGAACAGGGCCGTACCATCCGGTATGTGGTGAATCCCAATTATCAGATGCCAAAAGACCAACCCAACTACAAAGGATAAGGAGGCGGCAACATGAGAATCGTATACCGTCAAACCCAGGAAATCCCTTTTGACAAGTGGATGCAGGAGTTGGAACTGGAACGGAAAACAGACCAGGAAGAAGCCCGTCTGGGACATCCCCTGCCCAAGCGCTACCGGATGTTTACCGGTTCGGAACATTCCCAAACTCGGGTGCATATCCGCATTTATGAGGACTTCGCCCAATGGGGCACATTGTTTGAGGCCTGGGCGGAGGACGAAGTGGGGCAGCAACTGGAAGTGGAACGGCACAACTTTTACCGCTGGGAGCGGGAGGAACTGCTGTTTGTAGACGACCCCATTGACGAAAAAGCCCTGCGGGAAGAACTGGCCCGGCGGGAAGCCGGAGGACAGGCCTGACGGCGCCAACTCTCCATAGAATGCTCCCCTGAAGCAAAGACCAATCCTGCTTCAGGGGGCCGATTTTTGTCCTCGGCGCAAAACAACCCGTCCGGCGTCAATTTGGGGGAAACGCCGGACGGGCTGCAGATAAGGGAGGAAGAAAGAGGTATCTTTATTTCGGGTTGACAATGTTCCGCCAATCCAAGTCGCCCCGCTCCAGGCCGTGGATTAGCACTTCCGCCGTGGCGATGTTGGTGGCAATGGGAATGTTGTGGACATCGCATTCGTGGAGCAGGTTGTTTTCGGTAATCTCGTTGGTTTTGGTGGTCAGGGGATCCCGGAACAAGAGAACCATATCAATCTCGTTGTAGGCAATCCGGGACACAATCTGCTGTGCACCGCCCTGTGCGCCGCTCATGAATTTTTGGATTTCCAGCCCGGTGGCTTCCTGTACAAATTTGCCGGTGGTGCCGGTGGCGCAGAGGTGGTGACGGCTTAAAATGCCGCAATAGGCAATGCAGAACTGCACCATCAGTTCTTTTTTTGCATCGTGGGCAATCAGCGCAATGTTCATTTCGAGCGTCCTCCTTTGTGTCTAATTTCAATTCTGTCAGACGGATTAAATGTGCCGGATGGAAAGGGGAACCCGCTCACCGTTCAGCCGTCTGGCAATGCAGCAAAGCGCCTGCCAGGCAGCTCCTTTTTCATCGGGGGGAAGCCCCTGTTCCAGAGCCAGGCGATATGCCGTTTCTTCTATGATAACGCCCTTCAGGGGGGCGCCGACCCCATCCATTACATCGTCCAGGTCCCGGATGCTGCTTTTGCGGATGCCGGCTTTGCTGACCCGGTTGATTAAAAGTCCGTACCGATGGAAATCCTGCTGCTGAAGCAGGTAGGCCACTTTACTTCCCGCCCGGATGCTCACCGGGTCTGGAGTGGCCACAATCAAAGCCAGATCGGTAACCGGAAGCAGGTTCATGACTCCGAACCCCAGTCCCGCCGGGGTGTCGATCAAGACATGGTCGTAACGCTTGCTTAAACGGGTGACCAGCTGCTGTAGTGCAGCGGAGGAGACGTCTTCACCGGTGGTGCCGGGGGCAGCCAAGTAATCCGGCCGGCCTCCCTCGCCGGGCAGAATAGCTTTTTCTGGGTAGCAGCGTCCTGCCAGCACATCTCCCAGGTCGTACACCACCCGGTCGGTGAGACCCAGCATCACGTCGATGCCCCTCAGCCCCACATCCAGCTCTATCAAAAGCACCTTTTCCCCTAGGCTGACGAAAGCCCGGGACAGGCCTGTGCAAAGGCTGGATTTTCCTACCCCTCCTTTGCCGGAGGTTATGGTGATGATCTTTGGCATAGTTCTCCTTTCAAAACAGCCCGGCCCCTTTGGGTGGAGCCGGGCTGCGAAACTGTGTATTTTGCTGTCACACCATCGTTATCTTTATCATAACAAGAACCTGCCATTTTGTCAAAACATTTTTGTAAATTCTTTGCAGATTTGGCTTATTGTGATAAAACATCGTTTAATTCTTGTGGATAGTGTGTAGCAGTCTCCTGTTGTGCCTGTGCCTGAGCTTGGGTGTAAGCGTCGATGATTTGGCGGATCAGCCGGTTGGCGTTGGTGCCGTCTTCCAGCATTACCGCAATGGATATATTGGGTCCGCCTTCGGTAAAGGCGATGGCGCAGTTATTGGTTCGCACACCGCCGCTGTCCACCTGGGGGGTGCCGGTTTTCACCGCTACGCTGTATCCCAGCTCGCTGGAGCTTAACCCGATGTTGGTGCGGGTGGCGGCGGCGATCATGCCGTCCCGAACCGCTTCGTAGGTAGAATCCTGCATATCAAATTCACTGATGACTTCCGGTTGAGTTTCCTCAAGCACCGTGCCGTCGTAGGTCTCAATGGACTTCACCAAATGAGAAGCATACCGGGTGCCGTGGTTGGCGATGGTGGAGGCTTGCAGGCACATCTGCAAGGGAGTGACGTAGGTGTCCATCTGACCAATAGCAGCCTGGACTACGTTTCCTTCGTACCAGGTGCCGCCGGCAGCTTCGGTGTTTTCCGGGCTGGTCAGGGTGCTGGAACGGCCGTTGGACAGTTCCAGACCGTTGGGGTTATCGGAACCGGAAGCGCTTTCGTAGGTACCCAGTCCCAGATAGGTGGCGTACTGGTCGATGGTGTCGATACCCAGCCGCCGGCCCAGCTCGTAGAAGAAGATGTTGCAGGACACTTCCAGCGCCCCGATGACGTTGATGGCGCCGTGGTAGCCCAAACAGGTGGGGGCGAAGCTGCTGCCTTGGTTGAGGTAGTAGCGGTATACTCGGGTGCAGTTGATGGTGGAATTACGGGTGATCTGTCCCGTTTCCAGCCCAGCGGTGACTACCACCGTCTTAAAGGTGGAGCCGGGACGATAGGTGTTGACAAAACATCGGTCAATCAGGGGCTGTCCAGGATTCAGTTCCCGGTTAGACAGGTTGCTGTATTCGGCGTTATAGGTATTCAGGTCATAGCTGGGATAGCTTACCGCTGCCAAAATTTCTCCGGTGGCGTTGTCGATCACCACCGCCGCCCCGGCTTGGGGAGTATACCCCGCCGCCGATACCGGGGAGCTGGCAATGTGGTCTGCCAGCAGCTGGCTGACCAGCTGTTGGAAGTAGATGTCGATAGTCAGGCGCACAGTGTGGCCGGTTTCCGCTTCGTCATCCACCACGCTGCTTACCACATCGCCGTCGCTGTTCTGAGTGACAATGACCTGTCCCTTCTGCCCTCGCAGCTCCTCTTCATAGGCGCTTTCAATGCCGAATTTGCCGATGTAGTCGTTCATGGCATAATCGTAGTTGGGGTCATTTTGCAGCACTTCATAATCTTCCCGGTACATGGGGCCGATGTTGCCGATAAAGCAGCTGCCCAGGGAGTTGTTGGTGTAGGTGCGCTCCTGCTCCTGGGCGATTTCCACCCCGGGGAAGGTGGAGCTGAGTTCGCTGACCTGCACCACCATGTCGATGGAGATGTTGCTGGCGAAGGTGTATTGGTTCACCAGGCTGAATTCCTGGGCTTCCATGTTGTACCGCACCAGGGCGATGTCAAAGGCGTCCTGGTCGGAGTAGTAGGCGTAGTCGTCGCTGTTCTGCATGGCAGCCACACAGTCGGCGGCGGAGGCGGAATCCGGCAGGCCCAGATCCTGCTTCATTTGGGCGATTACTTCCTGGTCGGCGGTATCGGAGAACCAGAAGTTGTTGTTTTCGTCGTGCTCAATGCCGTAGTTGATGTTGTAGTCCCGCATCATCTTGTCCACGCAGTTTTCCGCCGTGGCGTAGACGTTTAACTCCAGCACCGAGGTCATGGTTTCAATGGCGGCTTCGTCGTCTTCGGAGGTTTGGATGAAGGAATAGGTGCCGTCTTCGTTTCGGGTAATGGGGGCAGGCTGGTTCCAGGACACCCCGTTTTTCTTAAACAGGGAGATCAGGTTGAAGATGGACTGGTTGAGGTGGTCGTGGTCCACATAGCCGTAGTCAAACACCACGTTATAGGCGGAGATGCTGGTGGCCAGTTTCCGGCCGTACCGGTCCACAATATCCCCTCTGGCAGCCTGCACCGTCAGGGTGGTGGAGGTGTTTTCCCGGGCGGTGGCCAGCAAATCCTCCCCCCGGACAATCTGGAAGTACACCAGCCGCACTGCAATCAGCCCAAACACCAGGGCCATGGCGGTGGCCAGGGCGATGATCCGGACTCTGGGGTTGTAGCGTCCTGTATTGAATTTGATCTTCATAACGATTCCTTTCCTTGGGCAAAGGGGTCAGAGGGTGAATGGGAATCACTGGATTTCAAAACTCTCTTTTTATTTCCCGTCAGCTTCGCAGGGATTCGTTGAATTTGGAGGAGATCAGCCGTACCAAATAGTAGATTGGGATGCCTGCCAGCATGGTCAGCCCCATTTGGGGAAGTAAGTAGTTTATCCAAACCAAGCTCATGCCGGGAGTGCCCCAGAGGGCGTAGCAGAACAAGAAATACAGCCCGGACTGGATGGCCAGCACCGAGAAATTGTAAAACAGGCTGCTGGGCAGGGTGGTGGGCATCAGGTACATAATCAGCAGGCTCACCGACACGCAGCAGCACATCATCACCAACGCATTGAAGCCGAACAGGGTGTCCTGCTGCATGTCCCACAAAAACCCGGCCAGAATGCCGAACACCGCTCCGCCGATCTCGTGCTCAAACATGGCGATGGAGATCACCAGAGGGATGGTGAGCAGGGGCTGGGCGTCTAAAAAGCGGAAGAAGCCGGGGGCAGTCTGCAATCCGTAAAACACAAAAAGCAGCAGGGCGTAGATGGCCCATTTCAGCACCGACCGGCGCTTGGCGCTTCCTTTGGAAAAATCCATGGTTTGTCTCCTCTTTGACGTTATCCCTGGTCCTGACCGGCAAAGGAGGTGATGACGAACACCTGGGTCAGTTCTTCAATGTCGTTGTAGGGTTCGATGGTGGCGTAGTAGGTGGGGCTGTTGCGCTCCAGCTGCACGTCCACCACTCGGCCGATGGCCAGACCAGAAGGCAGGATGCCGCCGGAGCCGCTGGTGACGATGGTGTCTCCAATGCTGACTTCGCTTTCCAGGTACTGCATCCGGCAAAGGCCGTCTTCCGCCAAATTCAAATCTCCGGTGACCACCCCGATCCGGCCGCTGTTCAGCTCTTTGGCCCCCACGTCAATGGCGGTGCTGTACAGGGTCTTGACGGTGGCGGTGGTGGAGCTGACCTTGGAGACAACCCCCACCAGCCCGGCGTCGGTGATGATGGCGTCGTTGACCGCCACCCCCTGGTTTTCTCCTTTATTGATGGTAAAGGTGGTGTTCTGATCCCAGCTGATGATGCTGGCGTTGACAAAAGTGTAGTCGTCGTGTTCCTCGGCGATGCCCAGCATGGTGCGCAGGGACTCGTTTTCCTGCTGCAGCTCGGTGTTGTCGATCATCTGGCTGCGCAGGTCGTTGACCTCCTGCTGCAAAGCGTCCCGCTCGGCGATGGTTTGATCCACGTTCAAGTATTTGTCCAAAAAGCCGGTGGTGGCGCCGGTAGCGGCGCTGGAGACCTGCTGGAAGGGCCAGGTGATATAGCTTAACAGTTTTTCCGGCATACTGGCGATCCCGTCGCTGGAAGCGCTGTAAAGCATAATGCCGAACAGCACTGCAATGACGGTGATGAGAATTTTAAAGCGTTTACTGCGAAAAAAATTTTCCATGGGACCTCCTTATGCCGGGGTTGTTTCCCCGGAAAAAACAAAATACAATCCCCCGTTCCCGCGAAGGACGAAGATTGTATTTTGCACGGTGGTATAAAATTGTCGAACCGGTTCCACCGCCGGATCAGTCGTCGTCGGTGAGCACGTCACCCAGTTTGTCAAAGTGATCCAGCACACTGCCGGCTCCCTTGGCTACGCAGTCCAGGGGGTCCTCCGCAATGTTCACCGGCATACCGGTTTCCTCATTGATGAGTTTGTCCAGGCCACGGAGCAGTGCGCCGCCGCCGGTGAGGGTCACGCCCTGGTCGATGACGTCCGCCGCCAGTTCCGGAGGAGTCTTTTCAAAGGTCACCCGGATGGCGTCCAGCACCCGGCTCACCGGTTCCGCCAAGGCTTCCCGAATTTCATCGGAAGCGATGGTGATGTTCTGAGGCAGGCCGTTTAACAGGTTTCTGCCCTTCACGTCCATGGTGACTTCCTCTTCCAGGGGATAGGCAGAGCCGATCTGGATTTTGATGTTCTCTGCGGTGCGTTCGCCGATGAGCAGGTTGTATTTTTTCTTGATATAGTCGATGATGGAAGCGTCGAACTCGTCGCCCCCCACCCTTACGCTCTTGGCGGTAACGATGCCGCCCAGGCTGATGACGGCCACTTCGGAGGTGCCGCCGCCGATGTCTACTACCATGCTGCCGGTGGGTTCCGCCACAGGCAGTCCGGCGCCGATGGCCGCCGCCATGGGTTCTTCGATGATGCTGACCTTCTTGGCCCCTGCCTTAGCAGCGCCGTCACGCACCGCCCGGCGCTCCACTTCGGTGACCCCGGAGGGGATGCAGATGACCACGTTGGGCCGGCTGAACATGCTCTTGTTCACCGCACGGCGGATAAACTCCTGGAGCATACTTACGGTGATGTCAAAGTCGGCAATCACGCCGTCCTTCAAGGGGCGCACCGCCACGATGGAGCCGGGAGTGCGGCCGATCACATCCTTGGCTTCCTGGCCCACGCACTTGACGGTGTCGGTGCGGGTGTCCACTGCTACCACGCTGGGCTCCCGGATGATGATGCCTTTCCCCTTCATGTAAACTAATGTATTTGCAGTACCCAAATCAATGCCAATATCTTTGGAAAACATACTCTGATTACTCCTTTTTGCCGACAGGTTCCGCCTTTTTGGCGCACCTGTTCCAGATGGGTTCATTATAACGCAAGATTCCAACTTCTACAATAGGTTTTACGAGAATTTCATCAAAGTTGATAATTTGGTAATATCTTTTTCAGAATTTGTATCGGAAATCCTACAACATTATGCCAGGAGCCATTGATGCGCTCAATCAGCAGTCCCCCCAGCCCCTGAATGCCGTAGCCTCCCGCTTTGTCAAAGGGTTCTCCGGTGGCGATATACCAGTCGATGTCGGCTTGGGTCAAAGGGGAAAAAGTGACCTTGGTGGTCTGATGGAAGACGCTCTGTTTCCCCTTCTGCATGACGCAGCAGCCGCTGATGACCCGGTGGGTTTTGCCGGACAGTTCCTCCAGCATCCGCCTGGCGTCGGCCTCGTCTTTGGGGATGCCGAACACCTCTCCTTTGGGGCTGACCACAATGGTGTCACAGCCGATGACTACGTCTTCCGGATGGTTCTTGGCCACGAAGGCCGCTTTTTCCTGGGCAAGCCGCCGCACCAGCCGGGGCGGGATGGATTCCTGAATGGTGGCTTCGTCAAAGCCGGAGGGAATGACCTGAAATTCCGGCACCAAATAGCGCAAAAGCTCCTGCCGGCGGGGGGAGCGGCTGGCTAAAATCACCATGTTATTCTTTCCTTTCTCGTTTGGCGTTCAAACCCCGGTAATAGAGGCCCCGGGTGAAATCCCCGGCGGGTTTTTGCCTTTTGGCATAGGTTTCCAGTACCTGGGCGCACTCCTCCCGGCGTTCCCCGGTAAACCAAAACACCGGGTGTTCCAGGTTTCGGAAATCCCCCTGTTTGTCCCCCAGCCAGAAGGGCACACAGTTGAGCAGCTCCTGGTACTGCTTTTGGTGGCACACCACCTGAAATTTCCGGCCGGTGCGGTCGGTGAGGGCGCTGTGTCCCCCGCAGGTTTTGCAGCCCCGCTTGGCCCGGATGGGGCAGGCCCGGAACACCATTAAGGGCAGCCTGCCGTAGCAGAGCCAGCCGGTACCCTCCCCTGCCCAGCGGGACAGGGAGGCAGCGGTGACTTCCGGGGAAAGGATGGCTTCTTTGACCCCCAGCTGCCGGTACTGCTCCAGGGCGACGGGGTTGGTGATGTTCAAAAAGGGACTGCCCAGCAGGGTGAACCCCTTCTGTTTCCCAATCCGAAGCTGGGCCAGCCCGTGGACCAGCAGCTTGGTAATCCCTTTTTCCTTTAGTGTGTCCAGCTGTTGGGCAAATTTTTCTTCTTCTTTTCCAAACAGCATCCGAGGAGCCTCTGCCGCCAGCTTTTCCACCGGCGCCGGGCTCCCTTCCGGCAGGGAAAGAAGTTCCTCCAAGGGAAGGATGGCCAACTCCAGCCTTGTTTCCCAACCGTCGGGAAGCTGCTCCCAGCGGGAAACCGCCCCCAAGAGGATTGGGTTTGGGCGGCGGGACGGGGGGACGGTTTGAGCAGGTTTCGGGTAAAGGGGATTTCAGGGCGGCGGGAGCGTGTTTGGGTGAGCTGTTCCACCACCTGCCGCCGCAGGGCGTTGAGTGCCGATTTGGGCAGCATCAGCCCCGGTGCGATGTTGCAGGTGATTTTTCCCGGCAGAAAGACGGTGCCTCCCAGCTTGGTGAGGCTGACCGCCGCTTCATCCTCCGAAAGGGGCCGGGTCTTGGCGGCTTGGGGAACTTCCCCGGTGACCGTCACCGGCTCCTGCCCGGCACAGCAGGCGGTGAGCCGGACGGGGGTGTTGGGTTCCACTTCCAGGGAAAGGTCCAGGGGCAGGAAGGAGACCTCCTTCTGGTAGCTCTGGGCCAGGGAATGGAGCAGCTCCCGGTCCGCCGCAGTGACGTCTTCCTTTTCCCGGATGCCGAACATACTCCCGTCCCGTTTGCCGGAGGGATACCCGTCGGTAAAGCCGCTGCGGGAGAACACCCGCCGCAGCCGGTCCAGCTGGGGGTCCTGCCCCAGGGACAGGGCGTGGTAGCTCTGGCAGGCCGCCGCCACATATTCCGGCCGCTTCATTCGGCCTTCGATTTTCAGGGAGTCCACCCCCATATCCCAGAGGGCCTGATAATACCCGGCCCAGCAGTTGTCCTTCAAGGACAGGTCGTGGGCGGTTTTGTCCCCGGTGGAGGTAAAGGGCAGCCGGCAGCTTCCGGCACAGCTGCCCCGGTTGGCGCTGCGGCCCCCCACCATGGCGGAGAGGTAGCACTGCCCGGAAACGCTCATGCACAGCGCCCCCTGGACAAACACTTCCAACTCCAGGTCAGTGCCTTTGCGAATGGCGGCAATCTCCTCCAAGGACAATTCCCGGGCCAGCACCGCCCGGGAAAATCCCATTTCTTCCAGCTGGCGCACCCCTTCCAGGGAGTGGACGCTCATCTGGGTGGAGGCGTGGATGGGCATGGCCGGGGCGCAGCGGCGCACCAGTTCCCAAGTTGCCAGGTCCTGCACCAAAATTCCGTCCACCGGAGCCTGACAGGCCAGCCGCAGGGTGTCGGCGGCCTGTTCCAGTTCGTTTTCCAGCAGCAGGGTGTTGAGGGTAAGGTACATCTTGGCCCCATGCAAATGGCATAGCCGGGCGGCGCTTTTTAAGGCGTCTCCGTCAAAGTTTTCCGCAAAGGCCCGGGCGCTGAAGGTTTTGGCCCCCAGGTACACCGCATCCGCCCCATTGCGCACCGCCGCCGCCACGCACTCCAAATTCCCTGCGGGCGCTAACAGTTCCGGTTTATTTTTTGCCATTTTCCAGCTTTTCTTTCAGGCTCATAAAGCCAATCTGGTTTTCCAGCTCCTTGGCCTTCTGCCGGGCGCTTTCCAGCAGCTCGTTGAGCTCCTTGATCTGGGCGTCCTTGGCTTCCACCGCCTTGGCCACTTCCTGCTGGGTGAGCTGCTGCTGTTTTTTCAGCTCTTTCTGGGCGGCTTCCAGCTTGGAGGACAGCTTGTTGCTGTCGTCGATGTAGGTGGTGAGCTGGCCTCTTAAATTGTCCGCATCGTCGCTGGCTTTTTTGTATTGATCCAGGTAATCCAGGGCGGTGAGGATCACACTGTCGGTCAGGCCGATGGTTTCGTCCGACTGCATCACCTGAGCCAAGTCCTTGTCCAGTTTCCCCGCCAGCATTCTGGTGTAGCGCTCTGTTTCATCGGTGTTCAGGACATAATTTTTTCCTGCAATGGTCACCTTTACCTTGTTGTTCATGGTCTCATCCTTTCCGTGCCTGCAGCAACTAGTTTCATTATACAAAACCCGCTTGGGTTTGGCAAGATTGGGGATGGGGTTTCTTGCCGGAAAAATAAAAATCCCGGCGTTTGAAAACGCCGGGACCCGGATTACTGCCGGACTTTCCTTAAATTGGGGGCCTTGAAGTTCAGCACCAAAGCCAGCGCCGCCGCACCCACCACGGTGACGATGCCTTCCACCAGCATATAGGAGCCATTGTAAGCCAGACTGTACACCCAAACCGACTGCCAGCCGTTGGCGTACTCGCCCCAGATGGTGACCCCGGAGATGAAGTGGCAGAGAAATCGCAGGGCGGAACCTGTTGCCGCCCCCAAGCCGATGCCCAGAGGCTGGTTTTTCAGCCGCCGGAAAAAGGCGCCGGAAAGGCCCAGCACCCCGAAAGCCAGGACATAGTCAAAGAAAATTAAAATGAGATAAGCGCCCAGAGTTTTCACATAGGCGAAGTTGCCCAATCCCTGTAGCACCATCTGGAGCAGGCCGAACACCACTCCGGAAAAAGCGCCCCATTTCCAGCCGTGGCGGTAGCCGATAAGGATTAAAGGCACCTGGCTGAAGGCGGTGATGGTGCCGCCCATGGGCAGGCTGAAGATGATAAAGTAGGACAGGATGGTGCCCAAGGCAATCATCATGGCGCATTCCGCCATTTTCCGAATTTTTGAAATCTGCATGGTTTCTTCCCCTTTCGGTAAACTAAAAACAGCGCCCGCTGAGAAACCCGGCCGGGGTGGGTTCAGGTCAAACCCATTCTCAGCAAATTCCCCTGTTTTTGTATACATTCTAGCACCACAGCAGGGGGTTGTCAGTTTTGCCCGGCAAGTTTCGGCGGGTTGGGCAAGTTTCCAGCCTTTTTGGGGAAAACCGCTTGCTTTTTCTTATCAATTTTGGTATATTATAGTTAGTTTCACGAAAGCATATGCCATCGCTCACAACGGTGAACACAATGCAATCGTTTTAGGGGAAACAATGATAGTTTTGGAGGTTATGGTTATGCTGGTATCTGCAAAAGAAATGCTGCAAAAAGCAAAGGCTGGCCACTATGCAGTGGGGCAGTTCAACATTAACAATCTGGAATGGACCAAGGCCATCCTGCTCACAGCGCAGGAGCTCAATTCTCCGGTGATTTTGGGCGTGTCCGAAGGCGCAGGGAAATATATGACCGGTTTTAAAACAGTGGTAGGCATGGTCAACGGTATGCTGGAAGAATTGAAGATCACCGTTCCGGTGGCTCTGCACCTGGACCACGGCACCTACGAAGGCTGCTTGAAGTGTGTGGAAGCGGGCTTCAGCTCCATTATGTTTGATGGCAGCCACTACCCCATCGACGAAAACGTAGAAAAAACCAAGGAATTGGTGAAGATTGTAGCGGAACACGGCATGAGCCTGGAAGCCGAAGTGGGTTCCATCGGCGGTGAAGAAGACGGCGTCGTGGGCATGGGCGAATGCGCCGACCCGGATGAATGCAAGCGGATTGCCGACCTGGGTGTGGACATGCTGGCTGCCGGCATCGGCAACATTCACGGCCCCTATCCGGCAAACTGGCCCGGCTTGAGCTTTGAAACTCTGGCTGCCGTCCAGGAAAAAACCGGGGAAATGCCTCTGGTGCTCCACGGCGGCACCGGCATCCCGGAAGATATGATTAAAAAGGCCATTGACTTGGGCGTGTCCAAAATCAACGTGAACACCGAGTGCCAGCTGAGCTTTGCCGCCGCCACCCGGAAGTATATCGAAGAGGGCAAAGACAAAATCGGCAAGGGCTATGACCCCAGAAAACTTCTGGCCCCCGGCTTTGAAGCCATCAAGGCTACCGTCAAGGAAAAAATGGAGCTGTTCGGCAGCGTAGGAAAAGCCTGATTTTCTCGTAGCAGCGGTAAAAACCTCCCCGGAACTACCGGGGAGGTTTTCGTTTGTCTTCCGTTTGTTCGGCTTGTTCGGCGGCGGCCAAAAGCTGGCTGCCGGTCAGTTCCATGGCGGAGGCCAGCTTGTAGAGGACGGATACCGTGGGGCTGCGGATTCCCAGCTCGATTTTGCTCAAATGGCTGCGGTCGATTCCCGCCAGGCCGCTGAGCACTTCCTGGGACAAATGCCGCTCTTTTCGGCATATTTGGATGGTTTTTCCGAGAATTTGAGGATTCACGCAGCACTCCCCCTTGACAATTATTTTACAGGGAAGTATAATCAGTTATGAGGTGTATTAACCTCAAACATTCAAAAACCATTGTCAAAAAAGGTTATTTGCAACAGCCAGAAGAATGGATGGCGGCAGGTTTCTGTTTATATTTGGGTGTTGCAGGGCAAAATTCAATGAAATAAGCGATTTCACTACGACTCGGAAAGGAACTGCTATGAACAAAGAAAGCTATGTACCCTTGAAGGCAACTGCAATTCCGTTTCAGGACGGCCGGTCTGTTTCTTGCCGGCTGCCTATCCGGCCGCAGCAGGAGGAATCCAAAAAACGATCGGGACACAAGAATCAAACAGCGGTGGATTACAGGTAAAACAGTGCGGGGTAAGGAGAAAAAGACCTTCCCCGCTTTTTCTTTCCCTTGCCTTTTTCTTCCCCATAGAGTAAAATAGCAATATCAGCCTTCCTGATATTGTCGATTCCCCTTTTGACCGCCTAATGTCCGGCCGGTCATTTCGCTTTTGGCGAAAGTCAAGGGAAATCAACAAAGAGGGAATCAAAGGCATAGATGAAAACCACAAGGGGAGAAGAACACCATGGCAGTTACCATTCAAGCGCCCAAAGGCACCGAGGACGTGCTGGGCAGCGAAAGCTATAAATGGCAGTTTGTGGAAAACTTAGCCAAAGAAACCGCCGCACGGTACGGTTTTTCGGAGCAGCGCACTCCCACCTTTGAGAGCATCGCCCTGTTCCGCCGCAGCGTGGGGGATACCACGGATGTGGTGCAAAAGGAAATGTACCAGGTGCGGGCGGAAACCGAGAGCAGCAAAAAGGAACCGGAGCTGTTCGCCTTAAAGCCGGAAGGCACCGCCGGGGCGGTGCGGGCGGTGATCCAGCGGGGGCTGCTCAACCAGGCGCTGCCGCTTAGGGTCTACTACATCACCCCCTGCTTCCGCCACGAAAACACCCAGAAGGGGCGGTTAAGGGAGTTCCACCAGTTCGGGGTGGAGATGTTCGGCGCCCAGAATCCCAGCGCAGACGTGGAAGTGATGAGCCTGGTGAAGGATTTGTTTGACCGGCTGGGGCTGAAAAACATCACCTTGAACATCAACTCCATCGGCTGCCCCAAATGCCGGGGAGAGTACCACAAGGCGCTGAAGGAATACTTCTCCGCCCGGAAAGACCAGCTCTGCCCCACCTGCCTGGAGCGGCTGGAAAAGAACCCCATGCGAATTCTGGACTGCAAAAACCCGGAATGCGCTGCCTTGGCGGCAGACGCCCCGGTGGTGCTGGACTATCTCTGCGAGGATTGCAGCACCCACTTTGCAGGGGTGAAGCAGCGGCTGGACGCCTTGGGGCTGGAGTACACTGTAGACCCCCACATTGTCCGTGGTCTGGATTACTACACCAAAACCGTCTTTGAATTTGTGTCCTCCGATCTGGGGGCTCAGTCCACCGTCTGCGGCGGCGGCCGGTACGACGGCTTGGTGGAACAGATGGGCGGCCCTGCCACCCCGGCCCTGGGCTTTGCCATGGGCTTGGAGCGGCTGCTGCTGATTCTGGAAGCCCAGGGCATTGAAATCCCCAAGCCGGAAGGCTGTCTGCTGTACCTGGGGAGCATGGGGGAAAACGCCTCCATCCAGGCCTGCCGCTTGACCAACCAGCTCCGGGGTGAGGGCTTTTTTGTAGAGTGCGACGTCATGGGCCGGGGCGTGAAGGCCCAGATGAAGTACGCCAACAAAATCGGAGCCAAATACAGCCTGGTACTGGGGGACAATGAACTGGCCACCGGCAAGGCCATGCTGAAGGATATGGAAACCGGCGCTCAGACCGAAGTGGAGCTGGAAAAACTGGCAGACCGGCTGTATGACGTGACCTTGGCAGGACAGTTGGACAAACTCACCCAGCAGGTGGCGGGAGAGGATTCTCTCCAATCCCTGAAAACGCTGCTGGGCGGCAAGGAAGGAGAATAACCATGGCTGAATCCATGAAGGGGTTAAAACGCACCCATTACTGCAACGACATCCGCAAAGAACAGGTGGGCCAAACCGTCGCCGTTACCGGCTGGGTCCAGCGGCAGCGGGACAAAGGTACCTTGATCTTTGTGGACCTGCGGGACCGCACCGGCATTGTGCAGCTCACCTTTGACGACACCACCCCCCGGGAAGTGTTTGAAAAAGCCAAGTCCCTGCGCAGCGAATATGTGGTAGCCGCCGTGGGCAAGGTGGTGGCCCGGGAAGCAGTGAACCCGGAACTGCCCACCGGGGAAATTGAGATTTACGTTTCTGAACTGCGGATTCTCTCCGCCGCCGTCACCCCGCCCTTCCCCCTCACCGAAGGCAGCAAGGTCAACGAAGAAATCCGCCTGACCTACCGCTACCTGGACCTGCGCCGGGCGGAACTTCAGCGGAATTTGAAGCTGCGCCACGACATCGCCAAGGTGACTCGGGACTACTTTTACAAAGAGGGCTTTTTGGAAATTGAAACTCCCATGATGATGAAGTCCACCCCCGAAGGGGCCCGGGACTATCTGGTGCCCAGCCGGGTACACAACGGCAAGTTTTACGCCCTGCCCCAGTCCCCCCAAATCTACAAGCAGCTGCTGATGATTGCCGGGGTGGACAAGTACATCCAGCTGGCCCGCTGCTTCCGGGACGAAGACCTGCGGGCGGACCGCCAGCCGGAATTCACCCAGATTGACCTGGAAATGTCCTTTGTGGATGTGGAGGACATTCTGGAAGTGTTGGAAGGGTACGTCCAGTATCTGATGAAGGAAGTCATGGGGGTTGAGGTTTCCCTGCCCCTGCCCCGGCTGACCTACGAAGACGCCATGAACCGCTATGGCTCCGACAAGCCGGATACCCGGTTCGGCATGGAGATCACCGACCTCAGCGAAACCGTCAAGGACTGCGGCTTTGGGGTGTTCACCGGCGCTATTGAAAACGGCGGCAGTGTGCGGGGTATCTGCATCAAGGGCGGCGCCAAGACCTTCTCCCGGAAAGCCATCGACAAGCTCACCGACCAGGCCAAGGGCATCGGCGCCAAGGGTCTGGCGTACATCCGCTGGGTGGAGGACGCCCCTTCCTGCAGCTTCGGCAAGTTTATGAAGCCGGAAGAGATGGACGCCATCCTGGCTGCTTTGGGCTGCGAGAAAGGAGACGTAGCCCTGATTGTGGCGGACAAAAACCGGGTGACCCTGCCGGTGCTGGGGGCTTTGCGGTTGGAAGCTGCCAAGCAGATGGATTTGATCCCGGAAGGCAAGTACAATTTCGTCTGGATTACCGAGTTTCCCTTCTTTGAGTGGGACGAGGAAGCCAACACCTGGGTGGCCATGCACCATCCCTTCACCATGCCCTTGGACGAATGCCTGCAATACCTGGATACCGACAAGGGCCGGGTGAAGGCCAAGGCCTACGACCTGGTGCTCAACGGCACCGAGTTGTCCAGCGGTTCTATCCGCATCAGCGACCCGGCTTTGCAGCAGAAGATGTTTGAGTCCCTGGGCCTCACCGATGAGGAAATCGCCGCCAAGTTCGGCTTTTTGGTGGACGCCTACCGGTACGGCGCACCGCCTCACGGAGGCGCCGGCATCGGCCTGGACCGTCTCACCATGATTCTGGCGGGGGCGGAGTCTTTGCGGGATGTGATTGCCTTCCCCAAAATCAAGGACGCCAGCGAACTCATGAGCAACTGCCCCTCCACAGTGGATGACAAGCAGTTGGAGGAATTGGGAATCGCCGTGGTGAACAGCGAAGAGTAATTACGATTTGGAAAAATAAGTTTAGTTTATACTAATAGGATTTATTTTACAGCCTGAAAAAGCGAACCCGAAAGCATCTTGCTTGGAGGTTCGCTTTTTTGTTCGCTTATTCCAAAACCCGCTTCCAGATTTCCTCCGGGGAGAGCTCCAGCCGGTTGACGCTCAGCAGCAGCCCGCAGTAGGCTGCCTCCGGGGTGAGCCGGTGGGAGAGGAATTTCCCGCCCCCGGCACTGAGCTCGTAGGCGGTGACATACCGGGCTTCCTTTTTCAGCTTGCTGCCCAGCAGGTAGCAGGGCACCCCGATTCCCTCCATCCGCCCCAGAAAGGCGGCGGCGCCCTCCTGCCCTTCCACTGGGGCGGTCCCGGAGTGATAGAGCCGCAGCAGCACCGCCGCCGTTTCCGGCCGGGGGACAATCTGCCGCAGATCCATGCCGGGATAGCAGAGCAGTTGCATCACCTTCCGGTTCAGCACCGGCAGCTCCGGGCAGAGAGGGGTGTTCCACCGCCGGGGCAGCCGGGTGAGGGTGACCTTTCCTGCGGTGCACTGTCCCAAAGGGGCGGCGGCTTGGCTGGCAAACCGGTCCAGGGCGCAGTCTGCCTGGAGGATTTCCTCCCAGCCGAACACCGTCACCGCCTTTTCCCCGGGGTTGCGGTAGGTGACGTATACTCCGGGGGTGCCGGTGCGGATCAGCTCCACGGCGGCCCGGAAGTTTTCCCAGCCGTTGGACTGGGGGTGTTCCAAGGGCTTGTCGGCGGCGGTAAGCACCACCGGGAAGGGCAGGTGGCTCAGCAGCAGTCCCGCCATGGCGGCGGTGTAGGACAGGGTATCGGAACCGTGGGTGATCAGCACCCCCTCAAACCCGGACAGGTCCTCGGTGAGAAGCGGACCCAGCAGGGTCTCCCACCGCCGGGGAGAAAGATTTTCGCTTAAAATCTGGTAAGGGGTGCGAAGGGTGAACTCCACGGCGGGGTCCACTTCTTCTCGGTAGCGGTGGCAGAGAGGCAGCGGCTTTTGAGCCAGACGAATCCCCTCCCGGCTGCTTTGGCTGGCGATGGTGCCGCCGGTGGCCAGCATTAAAATGTGCATAGGCTCCCTCCTTGGAAGGTGAAATTATTCGGAATACACGGCGATGATCTCCCCGAAATAGCAGTGGTGGTAGTCCTTTTGGGGGTACCAGCGTGCATCCAATTCCTTGGCGTCGCCGATGAAGTGGGCGGGGTCGATGTGGTAGTCGTACAACTTCTTGCAGACCAGCACCAGCCGGGCCTGCTCAAAGGTGGTGGAACCTTCCACCGCAACCGGCTTTAAGCCGGTGGCCGCCGCCTTGTCGATGTCCCGGCCGGACTTGCTGCCGCAGAGCTGAAGGGCAGGGCGCATCTCTTCGTGGAAAAAGCTGATGGTGTAGAGGTCGTTTTTCTCCAAAAATTCATGGGTGTACCGCTGGGGGCGGATGAAGGTGTTTACCACCGGCTTGCCCCAGAAGATGCCCATGGTGCCCCAGCTGGCGGTCATGGTGTTGTAGTGGTCCGGGGTGCCGGAAGTGACTAAGTACCAGTCCTTGCCGATGGCGTCAAAGGGGTTGAATTTCAGATCGGAAATGGAAATGGGATGCAGCATATAAATTCCTCCTAAATCAAAGAATATGCGGGTTTGTACCTGATTGATTCCAAGTCCGGTGTTCTGCATTGTCCGCACAGGTGGCTGTCATTCAAAATTGAACGACCATATAACACTTGTTGGCTGCCTTTGCTTTTCTGCAACAAAATGGAAACCGGCTTTGGCAATCATTATACCATAAATGATCTGTTCGGTTTCTGCCGTTTTTCGCCATAAGGCGAAATGCCGCCCTTGTTTTTGGGTGGGAAGGAAGGAACCACAATGATTGCTTTTGGCCATCATTATATCACAAATTGCCCTGTTTAGTGAAGCGGGTTTTGGCAGTGATGTATTTGACGTTTTCGCGAAACTTTTATCAGCAAACGAGATAATATTCGCCTCGTTGCTTCGGCGGATCCAATCCCACCTATCAAATGCTGGCAAAAAAGGAACAGTATAATGTATTGATTACACACCGGGAAATGTTTTATATTAGAAAAACATGAAATAAAAGGAAATAAACAACTGCCTCGATTTTATGGGGATGGATGCTTGACAACGGATGGATGCTTTGCTATAATAAAATTGTAAAATTTGAGTGGACTTTTCCGGATTCAATCATCTTTTTGCCACACAGCTGTCTCATGATAGTTGCGTGGCTTTTTTGATGCCCGAATTCGGACAGAGTTCGCAGAATGGAGGACGATATTAAATGGAAAACAATATTTTGGATCTTATCAAAACGCGCCGCAGTATAAGGGCTTATAAGCCGGAGTGTGTCCCCTCTGAGTTATTGGATGCCGTACTGGAAGCGGGGACTTATGCGCCTACTGGCGGAGGACATCAATCTCCCACCATTATCGCAATTACAGATCCCAAATACCGGCAGGAGATCGCCAAGTTAAACGCAGAAGTGATGGGGAGCGACACTGATCCTTATTATGGTGCGCCTGTCGTGATTCTGGTTTTGGCAGATGGCTCCGCAAGTACCTTTGTGGAGGACGGAAGCTGCGTCCTTGAAAATATGATGCTGGCCGCCCATGCCCTTGGACTGGGAACCGTATGGGTACATCGGGAACGTGAGATTTTCGACAGTGAAAGCGGTAAGGCTCTCCTGCGGGAGTGGAAGC
>PPYE01320132.1_pt1 | contig 55442 bp, 64 predicted proteins | sample 1559881 | NCBI WGS metagenome assembly PPYE01 (sample SAMN08240022, study PRJNA423297) | Human gut metagenome, whole genome shotgun sequencing project.
GGCATGTATTCATCAGAGATGTAACAAAATAAGAAATCACGCAAAAACTCTGCGTTCTGCGGCAATTATCTTAGTTCTCGGATGGCAGAACAATTTAGTTTGTTGGCTGCAAAATAGTTTATTTATTGCAGACATAATAAGTAATATGTGGTTGTGCAATAACTTCCGGTAGGGGAAGTTTGAGTAACTTATAATTGTATCAATACAGCATCGACATCATCCCACAACTGCTGCCACTGACTTGCACTCAGCCAAATAAAAAACTTCATAAAACACTTCCAATACGGATAGTCTTTATCACCTTGCAGCATTTCCACCATCTGCATCATTTCATCATAACGCGTAGCAAACTCTGTTGCATTTCCGGTTCGACGTTTCCACATCGTATAGTGAAACCGCAACGAACATAATGCTGACAAAGAACGACCTTTCTCCTGTCCGATCAATGCTGCATCATCACGCCATGCATCATTCTGTCCCAAAAAGCGCACACACTCCTCAAACCAAGCATCCAACATTGTTGTCATTTCATCTTCTCCATCTTCAAACACTATAACTGCTTATATCCAGTTATAGTCTCCACCTGTCAACGCAAGGCTCAATAACTGATCATACTTTTCAATCTCTTCCTCGCCCTCCAGCATTTTGACTAGCTTGGCATCTTCTGAAATCACTGGCATTTCCTCATCCGGTCCAATTTCCATATCCGGCTCTTCCCCACAATACGGACATACAAGACTTGGACCTACCTTAATATCCAAAAATCGGCTACCACATTTTTCACAAGTATATAATCCACAACGGTGTGTTCCATCCGGTACATAAAACATTTCTGTCACTCCTGTCTATAATCTTATCATTACAATCTTCCCAGTGATCACCTCACTTATAGGTTGATTGTTACTGTTAATGATAAACCGAAGTAGTGTAAAATGCAAATATACATATCTTGTGTTTGATTCATGTATTTGTGAATTATATGTGTTCATATGCAGATCGCCACTATTTTGGTGTGGATGTTTCTTGCAAAATGGGTTGATAATTATAAAAAGATTACGTAGAGTAATCAAAAAGTAATTTGAAATATACCACAAGGTTTTATATCATAAATACAGTGCAAAGGAGTGAAATAAAAATGGGAATGAGCTTAGGTCAATTCATTTCAATTCGTCGAAAAAGGATGTTGATGACGCAAGAAGAATTGGCAAAGAAAACTAATGTCTCCAAGTCAGCAATTGCCAAATGGGAAACAGACGGGGGGATTCCAGATCGTGACAATCTGTATAAACTTGCTAATATACTGGGAGTAACTGTCAATGACATGCATCAAATTATACGAAGCATGAAATATAAAGATATTGATCTTACGGTAAATATCACCCCGGATATTATTGAAATTCTCGAATCATATGGATATAAAGTAATTCGTCCAAACGAGCGAGAAGAGTGATTATTCCATTGTCATTCTAATGACATTATACAGCAACAATATATATGTAACACAATACACGGAGGCATGAAATGCAAGAAACACAATTACAGCAAAAAGAGATACTAGCAGAAAAAAAGGAGAACATTTCGAAAAAAAGTATGCACAAAAAAATAATATTGATATCCTTCATTTCAATCCTAGGCATTTTCTTGCTAATCGTCGGGTTCTATGTTGGAAGTAAATACAGTCTTCGAGACAGTTCCGATCCTGTCAAGCTTTCCTTCGAAAACATTGGAAAATTAGCAACGCAATCTGCCCACGAAACCATGATTAATGAAATCAATGATTCCCGTAAATTTTGGGGCACCAATATACAGATACCATTCACACAAAATAAATACATCTATACATATAATGTCACTGTAGATGCCGGCTATGATTTTAGAAAAATTAAAGCTCCGAAGTATGTAGGTGAAAAAATAATTATAGAACTACCTAAAGCGGAAATATTAAAGGCCGAAGTCGACCGTTCTTCATTAAAAGTATATGAAGAAGACAAAAATTGTTTTACACCTCTTACTTTGGACAAAATAAATGCACAAGAGAAAAAAATGCAAGAAAATGCCAAACAAAATGCTATTGATAATGGTATATATGATCTTGCATATGCTAATGCCAAAAAAGTAATCACTAATTTTGTACATTCTTTTAAGGAATATAAAAATTGTAATATTGAAGTAAGGGAGGCGAACTGATGTTTGATATTATCAAAAAAAATATTGGAATTGTATTTGTGATTATTATTATTGCTGTTATTCTTTTCTACCTTGGTCTCTTTGTTACTGCCTGACAGGACACTCTGATGTTATCGTACTTACAGAGTATGGTGTATTCCGTTACTTAAAACTGAATGCACCAATTGCCAGCTATTAAATCAACCATCCGCAGACAATTTAAGCAGCCCATTTTTTACAAGCATATCATCAATATCACCCAGGTCATATTTGCGATTATTAATTGCCACAATAATGCATGCATCCCGTTTATCCTTGGCATATAACGGTTTCATCCCATACAATTTAAGTGCAGTATTTATTTCATTCAATTGAAATCGTCCCGCCACACAAAATCGAATAATCAAATCTCGATTTTTCGTATGCTTCTCCATATTGAGTATTTTTTCTCCATACGACTCTGACACTCCTGCAAAGGAATAAATATCTTTATAATATAATTTGGAATGACAAAATGCGAGATTTTTCTTATCAATAACATCTTTCATATAATATGTAAACGCCTTCGAAGTTTCTGCAATATAATATCGATTTTCTTTATAATATTTATCCATGCAATCTGGCGTAGTATTTCTTAGCTGAGCATCCAGTTCATCCGTCGACTTTTCCTGCATAACAGTTTCACACTCCTTTTTCCAAATATGTATTAAGCACACTCAATAATTCTTCATCGCTATATCGTCCTTCCGGATCCAGCTTGATGCATCGATCAACAATCACCCAAACCTCCCCTTTCGCTTTTTCTTCTTTGGGTAATTTACCGGTAATTAAAACATTTAATAATACGCCGAGCGCATATATATCTGTTTTAGGCGTCGACGCTCCATGTCCAAAGCCAACCTGCTCCGGAGCTGCATAATATAATGTCCCCAATAATTTTGTATCTTCAAGTTGATCAGGTGCATATTTTTTGGCTACATTGACATCTAACAAAAACACCTCGTCATTATTACCAAGCATTACGTTAGATGGTTTAATATCTCTGTGAATAATGGGTACATCCCGTGTATGCAGGTCTATTAATATCCTAAGTAAATCCCTCGCAATCCGCACTGCCGTATATACTGACATTCTTTCCTGTTGCAGACAATCAGCAAGAGTCATTCCTTCAATATACTCTTCGACAACAACCAGATATCTTGATCCCTGATATATCCCATAGATTTGTGGCATATGTGCTATTGGATGTTCCCGTAAACTCTCATATACCTTTGCATCAAATATCGTGAGCTGTTTTTTTATGTACGTCTTACCCGTTCGATCACATATCAAAATAACATCTTGATTCCCACCAACAGATTCTATTTCTTCATAGCAAAGCAGTGATAATACATCCTCGTCCTTCATCCCCTTATATGGATTCTGCAGAGACATCCGATATTCATCTTCTGATAAATATATGGTCCGCTCTTCTAGTGCGTTAGCAAAGCCACACTTTGTGCACTCCCATTCTCCGCAATCTTCCTGAAATCCTGTCTGCACATTTAGCATTGCACCACACTCATCACAAAACCATACAATATTGGTCTCTGTATCAATATTTGGATTGATCAACATCTCGCCACAGCCCTTGCACTCCCAATAGGGAAGGTCGTTTCGGTATCCCCTCTGCAATGTCAGATTCGCATCACAACGCGGGCAAAACTCGACAGCATATTCACATTGACTGCGGCGAAAAAGAAAACTCAGCAATTTATTCATACTAATCACTTATCCCTAGCTACTACAATATATTTATGGTTAATATCCCTTACAGCCAGTAAGGAATTTTCCATCTTGTTGCTAATTTACTATTTTTCTTCCACGACCGCCATCTTAGTACCCTTTTTTCCCGGCTTCGTAAATTTGCTGACATCAATATTTATCCCTAAGAACACTTTCATCAGCCAAAAGAAAAACAGCACAACCAACAATGGGAAAATGCAGGATGTGATGACCATTACAGCGGTCGCTTCAATAAAATTATTTAGCGTTTTTTCCGCTTTGCTCGTCAATTCCTCAATTTTCTTAGAACCAAACGATGTGATATCCGAAACAATATCCTGCGCCGATTGTTTCGTGTCATCAAGCACTTCTTTTCCACCATTTACGATCGAATTCCAAATAGATTGATTCTTCTGCTCACTGTTCTCCTGTGTTTGTCCATCTTTGTTATTCTGATCATCTGCAGCTTTCTTGGAATCATCTGTTTGCGTTTCTTGTTTGATCGTTTCATTTGTCTGCTCAGCATCTTTCATTGTGGCATCCAATGTAACCTGATATGTTTTTTCGATCAAATCAGATACAAATACACTTGCCGGCACAGTTGCAAACAAGAACAATCCAAACAGTCCTAATTTAAGTGCCAATTTAACCAAAATATCTTTTGGCCAATAAATTCTTATTATCACAAGCAATAGTGCTATCGGTATCAGGATTTTAAATGCTGCATAGCCTGTTATCGTTAGCAAATATTTTTCCAAAAAAATCGTGCATAAGATCAGCAAAAACCATGAAGTAAGATCCGCCAGTTTCGTCGCGATAGGCGTTGCCGTATCTCCCGGTATCATAGTGATCGCTGTCGATGACGCCGTCGACAACGCGGTTAATTTCAAAACATTTGCTTTCTTCTGGTCCAGATATTTGATCGCCTTTTGATGATTCTGGGGATTCGATGCTATATTTCCCACAACAAAAAACGAGCATAGTATCATGCAGACCAGTGTTATCGTAATAATTATTTTTTTCTTCATAATATGTCCTTTCATAGGGTGTAAGGTTATAATGTTCGTTTAATCTTTTCAATCAATGAAATATCCGCTGGCAACCACTCCACAGAATACAGTTCCTCTTCTGTCAGCCATCTCGCAGCCTCATGCTCCTTCAGCACAAGATCTCCTTTTATAATTTTTGCAAAGAAACACTCCATAGAAAGATGAAAAGTAGGATAGTCATATTCTATTGTATCGATGTATTCTAAAACTTCAATTTCAGTTTCGAGCTCCTCTATAATTTCTCTTTTCAACGCTTCTTCCGGTGTTTCTCCCTTTTCAATTTTACCTCCAGGAAACTCCCAACCATCTTTCATCTCCCCGTATCCTCTTTGGGTAGCAAAGATCATAGGTTTTCCTTCGGCATTTTCTGCCTGTATTACAGCAGCTACAACCCGAATTGTTTTCATAGCAACCTCGTTTCTGTGTTTACGTACATACAAAATATTGATAAATATCTTCTCTTACACTATGCTCCAGTTTCAACCGAAAGTTCATAATTGGAAGAGCAATCCCCTTATCATTATATATTTCTTTTTGTTCCCACGCAATAGGATGAACACGTCCCATATAATAAAAATCAGTTCCTTCTCCATCGCTCTTTTTGACAAAAAGAAGGATCTTAAGTCCTGAGTCTGAAGATGCGATTAACTTTCTAGACTCTATACTATCTGCAGAAACCCGGCTTCGCGTCATCCAACTAAACACTTGATTGTTTATAAACTCATCTTCGTATTTTGTACTGCTGGCAATATCATCCTTTTTTTCATATGTAACAAAAATAGGACAGGTATTATACTTAATCTTGTAACCGTAAATTGTAGAACTCTCATCCTGTTCCCAATTCAAAATACGACAAACATCTTTACGCGAATATTTTTGATAAAGGGATAACCCCAATTCATCTTGCAGTGGCAAGTATAAATCCGTATATCGTTTCACGCCAAGTTCTATTAAATCATTAAGCTGATTCAAAAAATCGGACTTCTTTATGCCGGAATATAACGATAACATTCGCGAAAATGCCCCCGTATTATTCATTACTAATATATCTAATTTCTCATATTTCTTCTTCTCCGTCTGTGTGTTAAAAAAATGTCCTTGAAGAACACTTATTGCTGATTCGTAAGATTGATCTGATAACTTTACGCAATATTCACGTTGTAAATATTCCGTCAGCTTCTCCTTATCAATCCTTCCATCCTGCATCAATTGTCGCAACAATAACAGCTCGTAGATACGCTTTCCATTTACTATATTTTGTGACACAAACTCTAATGTCATATGCTCTTTATCACTTAAATTCAAAGCACAGTTTTTCTCTGCCATTTGCAAAAATTTCGGATAGGAACCGGCATACTGAATAAACAAAAGCGGATCCACCTCACCTTGTACATAAAAATCTACTATACTTGGAACCTTTCCCAAACGTTCTTTTAGCAGAGTATATTTTTCAATTAACATTTTTTTCGGCGTACTTAGCTTATCTATTGCCTCATAAATTCTTTTTTTACTGATTTCGTCAAAGTGAATGCTGGAACTACCCGGAATAACACGAGCCCCTTCCATCACATATCTTCGGATCGTATCCTTATTGTAGGTTCGATCACCTGATAACGCAATTGGAATCATAAAGTTATTCTTGTAATTGCCAATAAAATCAAGGATCACAACGTATTCTTTTTCGGAATGTTTTCTGAGTCCGCGTCCTAATTGTTGGACAAACACAATCGGCGATTGCGTTGGACGCAGCATAATCACTTGATTTACCTCAACAATATCTGTTCCTTCAGAAAAAATATCGACTGTGATCAAGTAGTCCAAATAATCATCTTCCTCTGATGTGACATCCATGACAAGACGCTCAATCGCCTCTGCCCTAGCTTCTTCCGAGTCAGCACCACTAAGCACTAGCGTGCGCCATCCCCGCTCATTAAACTTTCTCGACAATTCACGTGCCTCATCTATGCGGCTGCAAAAAATAAGCCCTTTCACACGATCCCCTGAATATCCAAAATAGTTAACCTGTTTCATAACATAATTTACGCGGTCATCACATGTCAAATACCGAAAATGCTCTAATTGCTCTTCATGCGATTTTCCAGCATCAGAAACCGTTTGCAAATCTGTTATTCCAAAATAATGAAACGGACATAACAAATCTTCCTCCATCGCCTGCTGCAAACGAATTTCGTATGCAATATTGTGATGAAAGATTTCATATATGTTCCGCCCTTCCATATTATCATCTCTCTTGTCAGGCGTAGCAGTCATACCCAATGTGAATTGCGGCGTAAAATAGTCCATTACCTTTTTGTAACTATTTGCGCTAGTATGGTGTGCCTCATCATAAATACACGCATCAAAATAATCTTTTGAAAAATGCTGCAAATGCTCATCCTTACTTAATGTCTGTACCGTTGCAAAGACAAACTCTGCATCATAATCATGATAAGCCCCTGAAACCAATCCTGTCTTTATTCTACTACCAAATACATTTTCAAATGATTTTTTAGCCTGTTTTGCAATTTGATTTCTATGTACCAAAAATAGGACACGTTTAAAACCAAGTTCCCGCATTGCAAATGCTGATGCATATGTTTTTCCCGTACCTGTCGCTGAGATTAATAACGCTTTGTCAATTCCTTGTTTTCTTAGGTTGCGCAGATTATATACAAAGGATTTCTGCATCGTATTCGGCTGCATTGAATAAGACTGAATAGACGGAATAACCTCATTTTTCGCAATCCTTTTCTGCTCGGCAACCATTTTCTGAAATAACTGTTTCTCTTCATATTGCCTTTGATATTCGTCAATAAAATCCTCATAAGACTTCGTATATTCCTTAGCATTCCATAGTTTATCAAATTCCCCCATCACAGATTTTATCATCTCACCCTGATCAGTAGAAATAAGTTTGGTATTCCATTCCATGTTGCGCGTCAAGGCATCCTGTGTCAAGTTGGAGCTGCCAATAATAAAACGATATTCCTCCTGTTCCTGAAAAATATATCCTTTTGTATGAAATCCATTCCCCGCTTTCTCGGTTTGATACATCCGAAGCTCTATATTCGTCAATCCCGCAAGTGTAGTCAATGCGACCGGATCGCTAAAGCAAAGATAATCCGTTGTCAATATTCTACCCGGCACACCCCTGCGTTCCAGTTCTTGGAGTGTCTGTAAAAGTGGTGTGACACCGCCTCTCGTTATAAACGCAACACTAATCGCAAAGCGATCACAATGCAGCAGTTCATCTTCTATTGTCGAAAAAACTTTCTGTCCATTTTTGTTGTCATTGTATACAAACTCTGGTTTATATGCTAAATTTGAATCATAAGATGCATCAATAAATGCGGTTTGGAAACCCTTTTGCATCTCTAATAGTTTCTTTGTCACAGCAGTACTCCTTTCCTATTAACCGAACCCACATCAACTCTTTCATTTCTTCTATAAATCTTTTAGTTTTATTCCTGTCTCTGTTTTCCAGTCCACATTTCCATTTGATGGACAACCTAAAACAACCGTTGATGCAGCCGAAGGTGCATTGAACTCATAATCTCTTTGAAACTTGTCATCCTTTATTACGCCTTCTTTAACAAGTACATTCCTAAGATTGAAATAAGCCCTTCCTCCTGTTTCCAAAGAAGGTACGGTATGATCCGACACAATTGATCCTGCCAAAACAGTAAATCCTCCTACGCTGACAAATCCTTTTGCCGACGCTCCAGCCCCTTTGCAATACAAATACACCGTATCTTCCGCCGCCTCAGGAGCTGGCACAAGCACTTTATACCCAAGCGTATTTATAAGGATTTTAACATTGTCTATAAATTCCTCCATACTTGCGATTTGTGACTCTTTCAACACAGTATTTTTATAAGTATTCTTCGTCAGAACAGAATATCTCCCACATTCCTTGGCAATCTCAACAAAACGATTCTCTAAATATCTAATTAAAGCTTTATTCAAATCTCGGCCAACGAAAATAACGGCGGTTGTCCAGTAATATTTTTCCTTGCCAGACTGAAAATCTCTAAGATGCTGATTTAGCCTATCCAATACATTCTCTGCTTCTCCAATGTATACAGAATCCGTTCCATCATCCTCTTGAGACATCAAAAAATAAACTCCGACACCCTTTATGTCTTCTCTATGACATCCACTTATCTCAGTTCTCGGTATCTTAATCGCTTTGCCATTCCAATTAGATAACTCTGCAGTAGTTAAACTATCTGCAGAGCCATTTACCAGAAATAATTCGATTGCTTTTCCGTACATAAAATTCTGCATTCCTTTCTTTTCATCTATGATAAGCGTTCAGCCTATACAGACCTACATTCTTACCCCTCTGTCTTTTCCATGATGTCACGAACTTTTTTCGCCTCTTCACTATCCGTTCCATCACAAATCACAGCGTAAAAATCGCGTATATCCTCATCCTTCAGAATATACTCAACCTGTTTGTTTTCAAGCGCAATGCTTAACAACTTTGCCTTCTGTTTCTCCGTCCAACCAGTAAATTCACTTAATGCTGCAACAACAGCATGCGTATTTTTAAAACTCTCGCTATCCTCCAGCGCATTAATCAAATCCTGTTTTTCTTGATCTTCCTTGCTCTGATCTTTGGTTGCAACTTCTCGTTCTTCCTTGCATTCATAGTGAAAGTTTTCAAGCACCTCATTCGTTTTAGTCCAATCTATAATCCGCTTCAACAAGGTTTCCAATGTTGAATCTTCTGTGTAATCTGCTGGCACAAAATATCTGATACGATTTTCCTCTATCATCTTATACACTTTGGATTTATCCTTTGTATCAGAATTATATACACCAATAGAGTGTCCACCATGTAAATTAACCAATTTCATGCACGGAATATCTGTGTCACTATCCCCTATGTACACCATGTTTCGAAATGGTACCCTATATTCATCCGGTTCAAAATATGCATTAACCTTCTGATCGTTTACATCAAGAACACCTTTCTCAATTCGGAACAAAAACTGTGTTTTATTCGTATAATTCACCACTTGCGCTGGCCATACTGCCACACCATATTCGTCGTAATAAAATGTACTTGCATATATTCTCTTAAACTTGTCAGCAACCGATGTTCCCTCTATCATTTCTTTTAATCCAGATGAAATAATGTAATGCTCCACTTGAACACCATTCTTCTTACCATAGTTATTAATTCTATCAAACCATGACTCAACACCAGGAAACAGCTGCACCTTTGCACCATCATTTTTTAATGTGTCTCTTGTAAAAAGTACTTTACCACGAGCTTTGTTTATCATCATAAACATATACGCCAAGTTCTGGTCCATGTCGTTGTCCGTTGCTAGTTGATTGGATTCTTTCCAGAAATCTGCCACTTCGTAATCAATTGACTGAATATATCCTTGTGCCTGCATATCATCTGGCGATAATGTTTTGTCAAAATCATAACATATTGATAATATTGGTTGTTCTTCTTTTTTTCTCATAATGCTCCTCCCTTCCTGCTAAACTGAAATTTTTTACCCGCTTCTATTGCTAAAGTTTGCTTCAAGCCATCTAGCAACACCATCTTCGTCATTCGACAAAATCACCTCTGTGGCATATTGTTTTAAATCATTGTGTGCATTTGCAACAGCATAACTTTTATCAGCTATTTGAAACATGTCTATATCATTTTTTCCATCACCAAACACAATTAGATTTTCACAATTCAACATGCTTTGTAATTGCCTTATAGCATTTGATTTTGATGCGTCTAACGGCATAATTTCTAACCACTGTTCATTTGTATAAATATCCGTCTGATATACGCAATGATATTTCTCCTTATATTTATCATACAAAGGCATAAGTTTTTTCGGCGCATCAATACAGGTAATATAAAAAATATTACCCTCTTTCAACTCAGACAATGAAGTTACCTCATTTGTTCGAACATCACCTTTACGGCTTTTGAGGAACCTATTCATACCCTCTGTACACATTTTTCGCACAAACGAAAATTTTTCCACCCCATTAATGTATGCGTAAACAATAGGATACACGTTATTGCTAAATAAATCTTCTAGCACGGAATGTACCGAATCATCAAAATAATTGGCAATTAATATTTTTTCTGTAATATTATCAATCACAAAGGCTCCATTGTACACAATCAACGGAATTTTTGCATTGATTCCTTCGGTCACTTTTTTAGCTGTAACTAAAGAACGAGCTGTACATAGGAAAAAATCATCCCTTCTTCAACCAATGAATTGATTACTTGATTTGTGTATTTAGAGGTTACTTCATTACTTCTCAATAATGTCCCATCTAAATCTGAAACATACAAATCACTCATGCATTTTCCTCCGTCAACTTCAAATTTTTCCTTTCTCATTGTACCATGCACAATTTCAATATTCCACTTATATTTTTTAAGATTTAAATTTCAATAAGATTTTTCTTTAGTGCCTCAATCGTATCTTGGTTCTTTCTCAAAAGCTCTAATTGCCTATATGCTTTTTATGTTGTTTATCTTGCATATCTTCATCCTTCCCGAAAAACCTAAATTTAATTTAATTAATATTATAATACAGAATACATTTTATTCTTTGTCTTAATTCTCTTAATATCGTTGGAATACCCGTGCCTTTCTTTTCAGACAAACTCTATTTTCTTTATATCAGACAAAATAACCTGTCCTTTTTCCGGTAATAAATCTACCACCGCTGTAACGCACATCGTGGCATAGCATGTCCAAAAATCACATTATAAACAATCGGAAGTTTCTCATTTTCTATCACTCTAATAAGAATATCTTTATACTCCTGATAATAAGCTTCATCCTGTGGTTTTCCAACTAATACACCATTTACCACGTCGAATACTCCCTTTTCCATAGATAAAACAATATTACTATTTATCTGCGCGCTACTTACCCTTAAATTCCTTCTCTATATAACAATGTTCCTGTTTGGCAATCAACTTAAAACTGTAAATCGGACATTCAGATTCCATTTCGTTACAGCTGCTTTCAAAGTCCAGTTCGATAATATATGGCATCCAATCTATAATTCGCAGAAAATCTTCACAGCCAAAATTACTATCATAAAAATTCAATATCGTACTAAGGGCAGTACCATGGGTTCCTATAACAATATCTTTATCCGTATTATCTGATAAAATCTCATTCAGTGCCTCTATGTTACGATTTTGCACCATAGCAATGGACTCTCCACCCTCTTCATGATAATTATGGTCAGCCCATCGTTTTCGGAACATTCCGTGGTTGTTTCCATTAAGACCCTTTTCACGCTCCCTCAATCTCTCCTCTGTTATAATCTCTTTTGTGAAAAAATCTGCTGCCTCTGCAATTGTATCCATGCTACGTTTATACGGACTACAATAAAACGCATCTATTTTCTTATCCTTCAAAAATTCCAGAACAATTGCAGAATCTTTCTTACCCTCTTCCGTCAAAGGTCTTGTCCTGTCTTCTTCCCAATCGTGTTCCGGCTGTGCGTGACGCACGAAATAAACTCTTGTCATTTGATCAGCTCCATTTCATCTTCCATTTTTACAAATCCATATTTTTCATACAATGACCGTCCCATCTCTGTCGCCTCTAAAGTAATCTGTGATACGCCCTGTTCCCTCGCATCCTTTACCAGTAAATCCAATGTATGAATTGCAATTCCCTTCCTTCGATATTCCGGTGCCGTATACATATTCATAATATACGCTTTTTTACCAGTCGAATTACGATATGTCGGCATTACCTGATAGAAGCTGACACCACCTGCACCAATAAAAGTTCCGTTATCATACACTAGATATGTAATATACTCACCAGTTTCTAATGCTCGCTTATAATACTCATAAGACTCTTTCTCCACCACTGACATATTCACGTCATCTGACAGTTTATTGACGGCACGAAGAACAATAATTCTTGTTCTTACCAGTTCATCAATATCTTCTATAGTCGCTTTTTTATATTCATAGTTTTCTTTCATTCTACACCTCCATCAGCAAAGACTCTCCCTTAGAACATTCTCCGCTTGTCCATTCCCATTGTTCCGAAAGTTCCATTTTCCCATTCTCGGAATTCATTTTGGGAATGAACCTTCTTCCATCATAACAAATGTCTGTAGACGCCTTATTAAGTTCTTTTTCCATAACCTCATAGGCAAGTATCACTCCATTTTCTACCGGATAACGCTCATGCTTTATTGTAGAAAATCCCAGTTTTTCATAAAGTGCTGCTGCAGGCAATGAAGCATCCAGATATGCCTTATCATATTTTTCCATAATCTGAGCTTCGATATTCTTTATTATAAATGTTCCATAGCCCATTTTCTGGTGTTCCGGCAAAACATAAACTCTTGTAATATAATTATCTTCAAAACAGCCTGTGCCAATCATATTTCCATCTATTTTGAGGACGCTTACATATCCCTTTTCGATATCTCTTTTTATCGCCTCCTTGCTGTGAAGCTCACAGAAAAATACCACCACTTCTGCCGGATAATATTTCGGATATACTTTTTTTATCGTATGCTGCACCAAATCGTACACAGCCTGCAATTCTTCTATTGTTGCTAATTCATATGTCACAATCATTCTCCATATTATACATATCAATCCATTACCAATACTTTCATTTTGACCTCCGTTTTCACGTACCACATTTTTATATGATATCACAGAATCACTATATCATCAACAACAACCGCAACTTCTTGCGAATGTTTCCCAGTTTGCAATACATAATTCGGCTGCGTAAAGTGAATCGGGGATATGCAGAGGAATTATCTCCCTCCGCCCCTATTCCACATCTTATATTCCGCCTTATCTTTACCAGTGCCTCTACTAACACTCTTATCATAAATTCTCTGGAACTCCTCATAAAGCTCGTCACCATCCAGCTTTATCTCCAGCCTTTTCATTACATCCGAGAACAGTCTTATACTTCCACTTACATCAGCAATATCAAATCCGAATACATCTGCCTTAACAGAATCACTGATATTCTCAAAACCACCAAGCTCTGATATTCTCCTAACAATCCAGCCGGCTTTATCCACAGGTTCAGTTTCTCTAGTTTCCACAAATTCACTTTTATCTGTTACATCAGTCATACTTTCGCCAACTCTTGCCACATTCACATCAGACGAATTATGAATCTCTTGTTTTCCTATATCATAGCCTTTTGATGATTGCACAACAATTTCACAAAAAGGAGATGATATGTATGCCAGCTTACAAAGATGAAAAAACTGGTAAATGGTTCGCCAAGTTGCTCTCTCACCTGCAGATATTGACCTTGATAACAAGATAATATCCATCAACAGAACATATCAGCGGATAGGTGGAAAAGATGTATTTACATCACCTAAGACAAGAAAAAGCAAGAGAAAGATTCCAATTCCGGATTTTCTCTGCCACTGTTTCGCTTATTTAAAACTAAATTATTTTTCTTTCCTGTATTATCAGACGAAGCGTTATCCAAATATCCTCTGCCAAAAAAGAGGCTTACCATTAAATTTTTCGTAATATATATGTGCTTTTTCTAACAGCTTATTCTTAATCCAATCTTCTGTATAATCTGCTTTCCATTTAACTATATTATCAAAGCAATCCATACATCTCTCATTTGATTTAAATCCAGGTTCCCAATACAAATTTAATTTATTATTTCCAAATTCATTTGGATATACCGATATTTTTGCTAATATATTTCCTCTGACCGTTCCATATACATTTGGGGACAGAATCAAACTATTTGTACTACCATTATTATTAAAAATATTCCATTCTATTTCGTCTCCATCTTGAAACCAATCATGATTTCTCGCAAAAAATAATATTTCTTCCCATTCCATTGTATCAATTGTCATAAGTAGGTATTTATCCCCGTCCTTATTCAGACCTTCAACTCCAAGAATGCTATTAATCTGTCTTCTTGTCTCATAATACTCTTCCTTAAGCTCTTCAAATAATTTATATACGTGATGTGCAGTATGTGCATTTAAATTAATACGTATATTTTGAATCTGCATATACATCTCCTCTTCATCCTCATATCTTCCAACATTATGTTTAGTTTCAAATTCGGATTCGGAAACAAAATAATCAGATAATAACATCTCTTGATTAAATGTAATATATGCACCAGATAAATTATGCTGTCGTATTAGCAACATGCAACTTAACTCTCCTTTATACGACAAAGGAATAAATGCTGATAGCTGAATATCGCCATAACCTTTTATCCATGATTTTGTATCATCTAGATCTATAGTTACATTTTGCATTAGGGATTCAGTTTCTTTTATTATACTAAAGTATTTTAGTCTTCCAGAATCATATACCATGCTAATACAATCGTACACATCTACAATAAAATTATTTTCTATTTCATTTTTCTTTTCTATTTCTCCTATAAGTTTGTTAAAATTCATTACATCCTTTGTATATGAAAACTCTTTTCCACATTTTAGATGTATTATATCAGCACCATTATAATTATGCTCAACAGAATTTAAAATAAGAAACCTCAGTTCATCAATGTCATTATACAACTCTGAGTCATTAAATTTTTGTATTGTCCGTTCTATTTTGTTGCGATCACACTGTGATGTTACTTGATAAGCAATTCTTTTTTTATAATCAACCAAATCCACTGCTATAAAATTTCCTGAAACTTCAGCCGACATTGAAACAAGATTAATATCATACAATTTATTTAATATCTGTCCAAATATTTCTTCACATATAACATTTATATCTGTTAAGTTATTTTTGTTATTAATTTTAATTGACTCTGCAATTTCAAACAAACGATTTTCAACTCTTTTTATATTAATATCAGAATCCTTTATGCTTTCACGTGTTACTTTACACATTTTTAACTTCTCCTACATATTTATAGTATTTCTCACTTCAATAAAAATTGTCACCTTACATTTCTTCTATATTATGATTGCCAAGATCATCCGTGCTTACTCCGGAGCCGGCATCTTTGCCACACAGGATTTAAACGACTTCTTTGCTCTGGATCGGGTGAAGACTATCCTGCATCTATCGGAAACAGAAGTAATGAACATCACCCATTTCCAGCGGGGCAACGGTCTGATCTCAACCAACAACAATAACATCACTGTGGAATTTAAGGCTTCCAATCTGGAAAAGGAGCTGATTACCACAGATCGGCAGGAGCTTCTGGAAATCCTTGCGAAACAGAAGAAACAGGCTGTGTAACTTTTGGCAGCACTGACGCTGCCCTTTTCATTTGAACTTCAAGAAGGAGGAGACTTATGTTACAGACATACAAATCCTATACCAGACGGACGCTGGCTATGCTGCTGGCAGTCCTTGTCGCAGTCGGCGCATTGTTTTCCGGCAGTTTTCCGGTTCATGCAGCCGACGGCACCATCAGCTATAAGGCAGGTGCCAATATCCCTTACGGCAGCTATTTTACCTCCCGCATGAGCTTTGACGGGAGCAATACTGCCTACTGCGTGGAACCACTGAAGAAAACACCTTCCTCTGGTTCCTATTCCTATGACCTTTTAAGCCAGAACTCCCCGCTCAGAAAAGCGCTCTACTACTTAAACGGCGGTTACGGCTACGATAAAGTCGTCAAGGATAAATATTTCAGTGGCTGGAGTGATGATAACAGCTATGTCATCGGACATCTGGTTGTCGCTTACATCTATGCCGGTAATTCCGCTGACACCGGAGCTTTCCATGGCGCCCCGCAGTCCTATATTGATAAAGCACTGGAAGTAGCCAGTGCCATTCAGGGACTTCCGAACCCGCCGGAAGGCTTCCGGGCATTCATCGTTCCGGGACAGGGCAGCCAGACCATTGCCGGAAGCTGGTATCAGGTTCCAAACGGCTGGATCGAACTGAAAAAATCTTCTGCCAACGGAAGCGTATCGGACGGGAATCCGAATTACAGCTTAAAGGGTGCTGTGTATGGGATCTATCAGGGTGAGAAGCTCATCCAGAAACTGACCACTGATGAAAACGGGTATGCCAGATCCGGCGAACTGGAGGAAGGCGATTATACCATAAAAGAGCTCTCTGCTTCCAAAGGCTACATTGTAGACACCAAAGCTCACAAAGTCACCGTAAAAGCAGAACAGACTTCTGCTGCAAACGTAACAGATATTCCGCAGAATAATCCCATGAATCTGGTGCTTGAAAAGCTGGATGCCGAAACAAAGAAAGCCTCCCCACAGGGAGCAGCTTCCCTTGCAAACGCAGAATTTACAGTCAAGTTCTATACCGAGCAGTCTGACAGTGATCCTGCGGAAGCTGGAAAGAAACCGGCACGTACCTGGGTATTAAAAACAGATGTTTCCGGAAAGATGCATTTTACCAAAGATTCCTTTGTAAGCGGCGATGCCTTTTACTATACCAGTGATGGCAAGACCGTCTGTCTTCCGCTCGGTACCATAACGGTACAGGAAAGCAAAGCCCCTGCCGGATACCAGCTCAATCCAACTGTCTTCGTACAGAAAATTACAGGTGACGGTAAGCAGGAAATGGTTTCGGTATACCAGTCTTCTACCATAGAAGAATCTGTCATCCGTGGCGGAGTGAAGATCCAGAAACGTGACAGCGAGACCGGAGAAGCAAAACCGCAGGGTTCTGCCACTTTGGAAGGTACTGTCTTTGCGATCACTACGTTAAATGAAAATCCGGTATTAGTAGACGGAACATCCTACACGAAAGATCAGGTTGTCCTTACACTTACTGCCGATAAATCCGGTTCTGCTGCAACTGCAAAAGATGCTCTCCCATTCGGACATTACCGTGTGGATGAAACAACTGCACCTTCCGGTTATCTGAACAGCGGAAAGATCTCTGTAGAATTTGACATCACAGAACAGGGAAAAATCGTGGAACTGACTGCAAAAGACAATTCCATCTCCAATCAGGTCATCCGCGGGGATCTGGAATTTGTCAAGATTGCTGACGGCAGCCAGAACCGTCTGGCAAATGTGCCATTTAAGATCACTTCCAAAACAACAGGCGAAAGCCATGTGATTGTGACAGATGCCAACGGTTATGCCAGCACTTCCTCCAAATGGAACAAACATACCGCAAATACCAACCGGGGTGAGTCTTCGGAAGACGGCATCTGGTTCGGCACCTCCAAACCGGATGATTCCAAAGGCGCTCTCATTTACGATACTTACACTCTGGCGGAACAGCGTTGTGATTCCAACAAAGGCATGGATCTTTTAACCTTTGAAGTCAAGGTTTATAAGGATTCTGTTCTGATACAGGTTGGAACTCTGACCGATGATGCCATTGAGATCGGCACGACTGCTCTGGATGCCGAGACCGGTACACACATGAGCCAGCCGGCAAAAGAAGTGACCATTGAAGACGTTGTGGAATACGAAGGACTGAAAAAGGGCCAGAAATACAAACTGACTGGAACCTTAATGGATAAAAAAACCGGGGAACCAATCCTTGTGGATGAAAAACCGGTGATTTCTGAAACTGAATTTACTGCAAAGAAATCCTCCGGCTCCGTCAAAGTAACCTTTACCTTTGATGCAACTTCCTTAAAGGGAAAAACAACCGTTGTCTTCGAGGAATTATATCAGGATGAGATGCAGCTTGCAGTCCATACCGACATCAACGATGAAGACCAGACCATCTATTTCCCGGAAATCAAGACTACTGCGAAAGATGCGGACACGAACTCCAATATTTCCTGTGCAAAGGAAGAAATCACGCTGGTGGATACGGTTTCCTTTAAGGGGCTGGTTCCTAACCAGAAATATGAAGTGACTGGAACTCTGATAGATAAAGAAACAAAGAAACCAGTCGAAGCAGACGGAAAACCGGTGACAGCAAAAGCATCCTTCAAGCCAAAAGAATCCGCTGGTACGGTAGATGTTACCTTTACCTTTGATGCCAGCTCCTTAAAAGGGAAAACAGTAGTTGTCTTTGAATCCCTGGCTTACAAAGACAAGGAAGTTGCCGTACACACAGACATTGCGGATGAAGGACAGACTATTTACTTCCCGGAAATCAAAACCACTGCAACAGATGCTGCTTCCGGCACACACTATGCAAAACCGGAAAAAGAACTGACGCTTACAGACCTTGTGGAATACAAAAACCTGATCCCAGGCAAAGAGTACAAGCTGACAGGAACACTCATGGATGCGGAAACCGAAAAACCTTTCGATGTGGATGGCAAAGCTGTGACTGCAGAAACAAGTTTCACTCCGGAAGAAGCTAACGGCAGCGTAGAGCTTTCCTTTACCTTTGATGCCTCTGCACTTTCCGGAAAAACGCTCGTGGCATTTGAAACAATGACTTTTGAAGATCACGAAGTAGCGGTACATGCGGACATCAAAGATGCCAACCAGACCATCTACTTCCCGGAAATCAAAACCACAGCCAAAGACGGCAGTGACGGGGATCAGGATGTCTCTGCTTCCAAGGAAGCGACTATCGTAGATACGGTCACTTATCATGGTCTGATGCCTGGATCTGAGTACAAAGTCATCGGAACCCTGATGAATAAGGAAACCGGAGAGGCTTTGTTAAAAGACGGAAAACCAGTTACCGCTCAGGCAGAATTTAAAGCAGAAAAAGCTGGCGGCTCTGTGGAAGTTACCTTTACCTTCGACGCTTCTGCTCTTGCCGGACAGGATGTGGTTGTCTTTGAAAAGCTCTACTATACAGACGGAAAAACCGAGCATGAGATTGCTTCCCATGAGGATCTGAAGGATGAAGGTCAGACCGTACACATGACGGAGCTTCCGAAAGAACCGGAGACGCCTCCGGTAGCTCCGCCTGTAAAGACCGGCGATGAGACGCCGCTTCTCCTGTATGCCGGAATCGCCATAGCTGCACTTGCAGGTGCAAGTGTCCTGGGCATCGTTTACTTCAAACGCAAAAAGAAACATCAGTAACTCATAACGAAGACTCCTGCAGGCAGCTCCCACATGGAACTGCCTGCTTCTTTAGTAGGTGATGAATATGAAACACCCCCACTGCAAGACAGATGCCAAGCACATCCGTCATTTTCTGAACCTCTGTGAAGGGAACTGGCACTCCTGTATCTACGTCTGGTGCCGCACTTGTAACGCACAGGAAAGCTGTGAGAACTCTGGCTTTTTATTCCATCCGGATGAAACGGGAAGCCCCTGCATCCTCCCTCTTTCAGATGCAGCGCTTTTGTTTCCCCGGATACCGGAGCCAACCGAATGTACCGGAAGCATGAGCATTGCTGCTTTTACAGAGCTTTATCTGCCCTATCTGGCCGCTCAGAAGCTGCCTTTAAAGCCATGTCCCATTCCGGCACTGCTCCGGCTTCAGGAGAACCAGCAATATGACTGGTAACAAAAAGTTGCACTTTCAGGCTCTTATACGTACAGGATATGTAAAGAAAGGAGGCACTGCCTATGTTAAACGTAATTTCAATCATCCAATGTATCGATCAGGTCTTTACGAACCTGATATTTATTCCCATGATTTTTGTCCTGTATGTGAAATTCCGTCCGAAAAAGCCATGGACCAGAAGGCGCAGGAACACTTACCTGCTCTGTCTGGTACTGATCAGCTTATTCCTGCTACGGATTTTCTGTGAGAAGTTCATCTTTACACCGGTTAATTATCCACGTTTCACAGACAGCGGCTTATTCCCGCTCATCCGAGCAATTTTCTATCCCGGCATCTGAAAAATGGGGATTCGTGCCATTTAGTCCGAATCTGGGATCAGTATCCGCTTGCGTCCTATGGGAATTCATCACCTGCTTACTTACAATATAAGTATACAGTACGTACTGGTTATTCACGTACACGTTACGTATCGTGTATGTACAAGCGAGGTGAAAACAGATGAAGAAACCAAAAATCATCCGCTGCCCTTACTGCGGCGGAACAGCAATATTAAGAGATGCATCCTTTGTATATGGAACGCATTCTCATGGCGGACAGGTTTATGTCTGCTCCCACTATCCATCCTGCAATTCCTATGTCGGGGTACATCCGGGAACCAAGATACCAAAAGGAACGCTCGCCAACCGGGAGCTTCGTCAAAAGCGGATTCAGGCACATCGAATTTTCGATCAGATCTGGCAACAGGGCATCCTTTCCAAACCGGAAGCATATCGCTGGGTGGCAGATAAGTTCTGTCTGACAGATAAGCAGGCTCACATCGGACAGTTCAGCAACTATATGTGCGACCAGCTCATTCGGGAATCCGCAGATGTTTTAAAGAACAACCATATTCCCTTCCGCCTCCGGGCAGCCAGCTGAAAGGCGGTGATTGATGATGACCTTACCACTAAATAAAAAGCAAAAACAACTGGTGGAAAAATCCATGGATCTGGTTCCGATCATGATTCGTTCCATGACCCGCACTGCTGCCTATGTAACTGAGGAAGAACAACAGGAATTATGTCAGATTGGATATCTGGCTTTGTGCCGGTCGGCTGTCGGATTTGAGGAAGGAAGATCATTCCAGCCTTATGCCAAAACTATCATCCGTCATGCCATCTTTGACTACTGGCGGAAAATTGCCCGTGACCGCTCCATGCTCTGTTCTCTGGACGAAGCATCATCTGAAGATGAACATCTCCATTATCGTGATTTGTTTTCCTACGAGGATACACAAACAACTCACCCGGAAAAGGACACAAACCAGACCTTGCTTCTTGAGCATTTAACCCAGCTTGGCACCGGACAGTCCTCAACTATTCAGAAGGGAATTGTAGCCCTCTATCTGCAACAGCAGGGATATACCAGCTTTGACTTGGCAAAACACTACCAAGTACCAGCCAATCGTGTACGGGCATGGCAGAGCAAAGCACGGAAACTATTACAGCAGGATGATGCACTCTATGCACTTCTGACTTAACCTTGAAGGAGGGAACTTTTATGCTGACACTTTATACTGCTGTCGGAACCTTAAAATTTCAAAAAACGACAGGCGGAAAATCCATTCCTCTTGTAATCAACGATGGACAAGAATATGGACTATCGGATGACGAGCTGCTGCTCTGGAGCTGTCTTGCCTTCCAGATTCTGACGCTCCATGAACTCCAGGATGCCTATACCCTGCGCCAGATACAGAAAGAAGGTCCGAAAGGCTTATCCTTCCAACACTATCTGAACCGACTTTCCTTACGCGGTCTGGTTGTAAGCGGAATTGGACTGACAGGGGTGGATGCCTTATATCGCCTTCTCGGCAGTCTGACCATTATTCCCTTGAAGGATACCTTTCCCATCCGGCTCTTTGGCTGCGTTCAGCTTTATCTGGAAGGAACTATTGGTGCAAAAGAGTTTGGCAGATATTTAAAGAAGAAACCCTCTTCACCGATGGAAGATACCATTCTGAAGCTGGCTGATAAGGTATCCCTCACGACCGCTGAGCTTGTCACAAGTATGGAGCAGGAAAAAGTAATCCACAACGAATCGGATATTATGGATGAGTTATACACAGAACCGGAGACAACTTACCAAACACTTGTGGATGATGTCCAGATTCACCATACCCAGTATCCAGTGCTGCAGGCTATTGCTAATTTGTACCTGAATAAACAAATCACATTTCATACATGTTAAAGGAAGGAACCTTATGCCAAAACCATTTTTCACAAAGCTGGTTGCCATCAGTGCAATCGGCTTTTTCTGTGTACTTTTTGGGTGCATCTTCGGGATCGCCACCCATGACCGGCTCTTTATCCTCATGAGCCTCCTCATCGGAATCTGCAGCATCTTGCGTGCACTCAGTTTCTACCACCTGATCCATACACATGCTTATCTGTCACTGGACGTAAGCTGCACGAAACGGGAACAGACACTCTTCGGGAAAAACCAGCAATATTGGTTTGCCAGTGATAACGGAAAGGAATACGCCTTCTCACTGGAAAAGAATATCAAACTCCTAGAGGGACATCGGTATCGGCTGTACTTCCGGAAACCACAGCAGGGAACAGGGCAATCGATGCCATGTGCCGGAGATATTCTCGGATATGAAGAACTCACCGATCAACTGCCGGAACTTCCGGATACATCCGTTTAGATAGAAAATGAGCCGCCCGTACTGCATCACCCCTACAGTTCTGGCGGCTCATTTTATTATAAATAACCTCTCTTATTTCTATCAAACAATAGTGTTTGTATCCGCTTCAATGCCATGAGCATTTGCTCCGGGAATGTCTTAGTTAAACTTGAAAGAATTAGATTTTCATTCTCATTACACAAATATTATTAGATAACCAATTCAGAAATATCAATGCTCGTTTTATAGTTTTGTTTTACTCCGCCAGGAGAAGTAATAAAAATCGTAGCATATTCCCCATTTTCATAAAGGGTAATTTCTTTTATATCTTTTTCTTCATCTTGGTTCGTAGTATCGCAATAAAATTTTATGGTATATTTAGGGTTCATACCTATGCTTTTTTCTGTCTCTTTCCATGATTTTATATTTAAAGCAGAAATAACCTTGTCTATATTATGCTTATCATCATACTTTACCAGCAATTCCTTATTTGCGGCATCATATATCTCTATAACTTTTACACCTTTTACATAATTGTCCATTCTCTGCCTTTTTCCGCCCCGCCAGATACCTGTGCCGGTATTTCAGCTCTGCATACTCTGTGATCCGTTTCATGTAGACTGCATCATAAGCTCCGCCTACAGCACCAACCACCGGAATTCCCTGTACCCCATAGGATACTGCTCCCCGGATCAATAATAAGATAAAATATTTTTCTTCCCTGCTTTCATAGCTGTATCCATACTGCAGAGCAGTCTCATAAATATTCTTTAAAATCATCCCTGTAAATACCGGAATATCCGGCAGACCGATTCCCAATACGCCCATCCCGATTCCAGACACACCGGATAGCAGTAAATTCTTTGTTCCCGTATCTCTTGCCTTTTTAGAAAAAGAGCGGAGGGATTTGGAATTCTGCTTTACATCCGCCATATACTGCCGCACCTGATAATCCTGCTCCAGTTTTGTCCGCTGATACGTCTTTTCAATAACCCCGGTTCCTTTCTCGAAAATCAGAGCAAATGCCTTCGCAAAAGCGGTATCCAATGTTTTCTGAAGTTTCGGCGGTATCTTTTCCTCCAGTTTCTGATTCAGAATGCTCTCCCTTTTCTCTGAACGCTTCTGAAGGAATCTCTGCTCCTGTACTTCCAGCTTTTCCCACTCCTTCTGAAGCGGTGTCCTTTTATCAAATAATCGCATCTTAATACACCTCCGCACCAAACGGCATCAATGCCAGTTTCGCCAGTTTAAACTGCTGTAAACCAAACGGGATTCCGATAATCGTCACACATAAAGCTGTACCCAACGCCAGATGCTCCAGTGCAAGAGGCAGACCGGATACAATCAGCCAGATGATATTCAAAAGGAACGAACCAGCTCCGCCACCATACTGCACCTCTTTTCCAAAGGGGAAAAAACTAAGCGCCGCAAATTTAAAACACTGCATCCCCACCGGAATCCCCACAACGGTAATACACCAGAGACAACCTGCCAGACACCAGCTCAGCCCACTGACTGCGCCGCCAAACACAAACCACAACACATTTCCCAGGCATCCCATATGCTACACCTCCCCATTCATCCGATTTTTCACATCAGCAAGTATCTTTTCTATCCGGTTGATGGCATCATCCACCTGTTCTCTTGCATCTGCAATCTTGCTCTGCACCATATAATCTGCCACCAGCCCGTCCAGAAAGAAATCCGCAAAGGAAAGGAAGCTGCCGATTTCCATGCGCAGATCCAAGGAAACCTGCACATCTCTTAATTCTCTCTGAAAACGCTGAATATCGCTTTTCGCCTGTTCCATCAACGCAGCTGCGTCATTCATTTTAGAATGCTTCACAAAGTCACTGATAAAGCCTCCTCCAAGCATATCAAAAATGCCCCAGTTTCTCGCACTTCCCAACTTATCCCTTGCTGCGTAAAGGCTCTGAAGCGCCCGCTCCCCTGCCTGTACTGCTTCCTGCATTTCCCGTTTCATCATTTCGTTACTCATCGTTTATCCTCTCTTTCTTTTTAGCAGACTATTGCGGCAGATTTTCTATATTTCATAATAAAAAAAGACTCCTATCATGACCTCTGCCACAATAAAAGTCTTGCTATCTCATTTGCTACGGGTATCTCTCGATACCGGTTGTCGGTTACAAAACCACCTCTTTCAAGGCGTTCAGCTACTCCCTTTTTTGCTTGAGATGAATATAACATATTGGAAATAATTTGTCAAATCATGCATTTTTCTTTTCCAACCGTTCCGCTTCTCTGGCAAATACATGCGAGATATCAAACAGTTCCGGTACATCTGATATGGTACACACATTCACACAATAATTGAGCCATGGAAATTCTTTTGTCATCTGATAAATAACTGCCATGGCTTTTGCTTCTGACATTGCTTCCACCGAATGATATCCCGATCCCTGAATATGCTCAAATCCGTTTGCTTCAAAAAAGTCCCTTACATCCGCATATGCATTATGCCAGTCACCTTTCGGATAATATTCCTTTAGTGCTTGTGTATTCAGGTCAAAATTGATGCCTTTCCTCTGTAAGCTGTCCATCTGTTAGTTCCTTATAAAGTCTGTAATCAGGTTCTCCTTTTCTGTTCCGTTATACCAGAAACACTCTAACAAATTCTCTGCAATTCCTACGGAGTTTTTCAACTGAAAGATTGCTGCCCAGAATCTTCCATAGTCCTGCTTGCGTCCCCGGTCAAGATAAATCCTGCTTCCAAGGGCTTTGACTGCACAGCTTAAATCCTCCTGCTCAAAAATCTGATCTGCCTGTTCACACATCTGATTTACCATTTCCGGAGCGAGCTTGCTTGTATCAAATTTAAGTTCTACTTTATACATTATACTCATCCTTTCATACAACAAATGACTGAGTGACTCTTCTCTTTCTACTGTAATTCTACCATGAAACCTATATAAAGTCATTCCCCATTTTCACTTGCTTTAATATAAATTTTTCCTTTTATTTTGGAAACACAATCTCCACACAGAACTCATTCCCTTCTATCCGGGCGCTGATTTTCCCATCCATACGAAGTACCAGCTCTTTCGCAATTGATAAGCCGAGACCGCTGGAAGTCTTACTGCGTGCTTCATCCGCTTTATAAAACCGTTCAAACACCTGATCTACATTTATTTTTTCCACATGACATACTTGATTTTTTATCTGTATCCGGATGTTGTTTTCAACTTCTTCCAGTGAAATACTGATTTTCTTCTCCCCGTGATCCAGTCCGTTTTTTATGATATTCTGAAAAATTCTCTGGATTCCCTGTTCATTTCCGTTCATAAACAGCAGTTTATCTGTAATCTGTATCTCCGGTTCAATTCCTCTGCCCGTCCATTCATCGTAGTAGGAAAATATGGTATCTTTCAAAATCTTGTTGATACAGCAGGATGACATTTCCAGATGAAAAGAATCGTTTTTAAGTTTTGTAAAAGTAAATAATTCTTCCAGCATTTCTTTCAGGCTGCCGATTCTCTCCTGTATGATCTTCATATACCGTCTCTGCTCTTCCTGGTCTTCACAGGTTTCCATTAACTGAAAATATCCGTCAAGGGATGTCAAAGGAGTACGGATATCATGTGAGAGATTTGTATATGTATCCGAAATCATCTCCTCTTTCTTCAAGTATTCCTTCTTTTCCCTTCGCTTCAGTTCCAGCCATTCGTTTAAAACATCTGCTAACTCACCAATGCCTCCAAAATCCATTTCTCTGGTAATCAGCATGTTGCTGTCGTGCTTCATCAGAAACGACAACTGGCGGCAGATGTCTTTCACCTGCCGCTGGTATTTCCAAAATAACATTCCTTGTACCAGTATCACTGCTATCAATAGCACGAACCCTAGTTTTATCATTTAGATATCTCTCTTTCTGAATACCCATGCTGTCAGTAATGTAACCACGATTCCGAACGCCGCCGCAATCACAACTGCCGTCAGGCATTCCTTATTGGTCGGTGACATGGATAAAAGTGCAATCTTTCCTGTCACTGTATATTTCAAAATCTGGAAATTCTCCACACCTGCCTTCTGGATCAAATGATTGATCACTCCGTATAAGACAATCATGGTATTCATGCACAGGCAGATAACAATCGTCATGCTGAACACGTTGCTGTTCAAAACCACCGCAATCGCCATACTGATTAGTACCAGTGCATAATGAAGCAAAATCTGAATACCAAAGTATCTCAGCAACTCGCTTCCATTCCCCCACTCCAGATATCCGAAGTACATCTGCTGTGCAATAATCTGAATGATGAAATAAAGCAGCATGGTAACAGTCGTATACACAAACAACACGGAAGCTTTGGAAAAGATCAGGTTTCTCCGGCTCCTTACCTGCCCGCCGATATTTTTAATATAACCGCTTCCTATATCTGCACTGGAAAACAGCACTGTAAAAATCACCAGAAACAACGCCACAAACTTCGCCTGCAGGTTTGCATATACCTGATCAAAGACCGTTACTTTTTCTCCCGGCTGTGTCGGCAGGAATACGGACATTCCCATATTGATGGTTTCTGGTTTCACTGTTTCTGCAATGCTTTCTGTCTGCTGTTGTTCCGCTTCCTTGTTCATCGTATCAATATCCAGTTTCGACATGGATGTGGAGAAGAATATAGCTGCCGCCATCACAATCCATACCACATACATACTTTTTGTCCGGACCATCCGGTACAGATCCATTTTTATCATATTAAGCATTTTGATTCCCTCCTGTCAGATTCAAGAAATAGGTTTCCAGTTCTTCACTGGTAATGGAAATTCCATTGACCAAAATTCCTGCTTTTGCCAGTTCCATATTGACATTGGCGCTTTCATTCAATCGTTCAAATATATGGATATGGCTCTTATCTGTAACCTGATAGTTGGTAAATCCCATTCTGTCCAGAATCGGGACTGCCTGCTCCGGATGGATTAACTCTATTTCAATCCGTTCACTGCAGCGTTTCATCAGTTCTTCGCTTGTCAGCTCCTGCAGAAGACTTCCATTATGGATAATTCCATAATCCGTTGCAATCTTAGATAATTCCTCTAAAATATGACTGGATATCAAAATCGTCATATTCCGTTCATCTCGCAGTCTCTGTATGGTATCACGCACCTCTGCAATTCCCTGGGGATCAAGCCCATTGATCGGTTCATCAAGGACCAGGAGATCCGGCTCCCCGACCAGTGCCAGCCCGATTCCGAGACGCTGCTTCATTCCAAGGGAAAAATGTTTCGTTTTTTTCTTTCCGACACCTTCCAGTCCGACCGTCTCTAAGATATCTTCGATGTATCCCTTTTTCCGAATACCAAACAATTCACATTTTATTTTCAGGTTTGTATATGCATTCATGTTGCCATACAGCCCCGGTGCTTCAATCAGACACCCCACACGAGAACGAATCCTCTCCAGTTCTTTTCCTTTACACCCGAACATCTCAATCTCTCCGGCTGTCGGTCTTGCAAGTCCACTGATCATCTTCAGGCAAGTCGTCTTTCCCGCACCGTTCCGTCCGATAAATCCATAGATAGCACCCTTTTTTATGTGAAGGTTTACTTTATCCACTGCCTTATGATGACCATACTGCTTCGTCAATCCATTTGTACTTAATAACAATTCACTCAATGCTTTCATCTCCTTTTCTTATCTGCTGTTATCATATCGGATAAATCCTAATCAAACGCAAATAAATAGTAAAAAAAGAGTAAAGATTAAGAATGCAGACGGTAGCCGATTCCCCATACGGTATCAATATATTCCTCCTGCGTTACTGCTTTTATCTTTTTCCGGATATTGCTGATATGTACATCCAGTGTCTTTGTCTCTCCCATATAGTGTTCATCCCACGCATATTCAAAAATCTCTTCTTTGCTGAAGACCTGTTTCGGATGCTCCAGTAAAAGCTCCAGAATTGCAAATTCCTGCTTTGTAATTTTGGGAAGCAGCACTCCGGCAATCCGGACTTCAAAGCGCTCACGATCCAGTTCCAGGTTTTTATATGACACGCTTTTATGTTCCGGCTCCTGCTGCATATGGCGGAGCTGAACCTGAATCCGGGCAAGCACCTCCTGTATCTCAAACGGTTTTGTAATGTAATCATCTGCCCCACTGGTAAGAAGCCCGATTTTTTCATCCAATCCGTCTTTGGCTGTCAGGACAATAACCGGCGTATTGCCCTGTTTCCGAATCTGGGCAAGCACCTCTTCTCCTGAAATTCCCGGAAGCATCAGATCCAATAGAATCAAAGAAAAGCCCGCCTTATCCATCTGGAACAGCATCCTCGCTTCCGTCCCGGAAAAAGCCTGTACCGTCTCATACCCTGCTTTCTGTAATGCCGTATATAAAAGATTATTGATATCCGTATCGTCTTCTACAATCAGAATTCTGTTTTTCTGCTCCATTTTTCTCATCCTTCCATTTTCCGATTTAAACAATATTATATTGCACTTTTATAACTATGTCCAAAATTCTTTTGATATTATCCTTCCACCTCGTCTACATATGCTATATATAGTTCTAATTCTTTTGACATATGCTATATCTTGTGTTAATATAATCTTGTATTTAAGTTTTTGTGCTGTCCCGTCATGGGAGTCTGGACCATTCATCCAGAAGCATATGCAGTTTAAGTTTGGAAAATCGTGTCATTATACTGCCGTTTTATACGGTGCTATAATGGCACTTTTTTTATTTTAATCTATTTTAACGCCCAAAGAGGCAGAAAGGAGAATTTTTATGTCAGCAATTTTAACAATTTTAGGGAGGGCCACAAGAGATCCTGAGATGCAGCAAGGAAAAAATTCCGGTACGGAATATGTTTCTCTGGACATTGCAGTTTCACAGCGAGGCCAGGATGGAAAGGAAGAAACCATTTACTATCAGTGCTATTTTAACAAGTTCCTTGCAGAACGCTTAGCAAAAGCAGGCGTAAAGAAAGGAACCGGGCTGATGATCTATGGTGATCTGGAGCTTCATCCGTTCATTTATCAGAAAGGAAAGAATGCGGGGCAGGCAAATGCCGGTCCGAGGATCAATGTCAAGGACTGGCACTTTGTACCATCCAACCGTTCTGACAGCAATACCGGACATCCGGGTGCAAACCAGAACAGCCAGCCGAATGGTGGTGCGGCAACGCCCGGTGCAGCCGGCAATGGCAGCTACCCAATGCAGGGAAATCCCAATGGCAGCTACCAGAATCAGGCAATGCCTGGCGGCTATCCACAGCAGGGAATGGCTCCTGCTAACGGTGCCTACACGCCTCCTGCAAATGGCGGACAGTATCAGGCTCCGCCAAACGGAACCGGTCAGCCACAGAGCAGCTACCCGCCGCAGGGCAGTTATACCGGAATGCCAAATTACGGAGGTATGCCGGGCAGTCAGCCAACTGACGGCTTTCAAAATGTGCCGGAACAGATGGCATCCCAGTTGCCCTATTAACTCTCAAGGAACCCTATGTTGAGGAATTGCATTTATCATCTTTGTGATGATGCAGTTCCTCTTTTTCATGTCCGGAAGCGGCGATTTCCCATCCAGCTTCCGGGCTTGTCTAAGAATCATGAATCAGAAAGGAATCAGCTCATGAAAAAATCAAATCGAAAAAAATTCTTACAGTTTGTCGTGCTTGTACTGTTTCTTGCAGCACTTTTCGTACCACAGGATGCCAACCGGCTTCTGATTGCAGGCATTGCCCTGATCGGTATCGGAGTCACGCTGTTCAGTTATCTTCTCCCGCTTTTCACGGAACGCCTGAAAAACAGGGAGCATAAGCTACGAAAACGCCCAGAAAGAACTCGTCATCTGGAAGGAACACCTGATCTGGAAACCATTCTCTGGAGACAGATCAAATTCCAGATTACCGGAAAGCTCAAGGAAGCCTTCCCGGATGCCACATGGGATTTTGTGAAAGAACCACCGCTCTCCCAGATACTGGATGGGGAACCATTACGGATTCGCACACGGAATACCGGAAGTTATAATTTTGCGGAAATTCTCATGGATGCCCGTGGCAGTCTGACGCTTCAGATGATGACCATTGAATCCTTACATAAAAAGGAACCGTCAGAAGGAAATCCGGATTCCAGACCAGCCGTTAATCCCAAATCATGGTATTCCCTGATTGGGAAACCGCTACTGATGGAATTGGTCGGTGACTTACAGGCAAGGGGCTATGAAAAGCTGTTTATCAACGAGCAGGGAGATGTCTATATTCTGAACGGCACTGAACCGGAAGTCCGGGGAAAGCTGGAACATTTCCCGCCCAAAGATTACTGGGGCGAATTGACGGAGATTTTTACTGAAGATGAATTGACCACAGAAGAGACCGAGCAGGCACTGGAACTGTCCTGGATCTCATAAGAAGGAGGAACGAATCATGGCAAATAACATCGTAGCAACCTGGGGGTTCAAACGCAAACTCCCGGAACCATTTGAGGATTATACGGACCATGCAATCTTTGATGACATTGCATCCAAATACTGTACTCAGCCACGGAAAAAATCCACGCTTCATGCAGCTACCCTGCGGGCAGTCCTTGCTTATCTGGAGCTGGAAAACCCGGTTGGCAGTACCCCGCCGGAAAAGCTTGGGGCGGTCGGTACCCAATCCAACAATTTTGTTGTGGCGGAATATCCGAGCAAAACCGGTGATCTTCAGGTGGTTGTCTACAACCAGCTAAACGGAAAGTTTTACGGAGGCTGCTATACTCCTCCGCCGGATGTGGAAAGCACACCGGAAAAATACGAATTTAAAGACTCCAAACAGTCCGGTGCGGCTCTGCTGTTCGCACTGATGCCGGTTTTTCTGGCAGATGAAGAGTGTAATGAAAAGTATCAGGAATTAAAAGCGCACCGGGACAACGGTTATCCCGATCTGGACGCCGCTGCGGAAACAGCAGCCGTTCTCTGCGACAACATTTACCGGAGAACCCGCTATGCATCAGGTCTCCCGACCGGTGGTGTTAAGATTGACCTTCCGGCAAACGGCGTATTGTCGCTGATCAAACCGTTAAATATCCAGAAGGGGGTCTATGCACCAACCGAAGTGCTCCATGGAGACTTTCAGGTGTTACGTCCAGGAAGTGGATTTAAGAAAGCACAGGCAGCCATTTCCAGAGATGATTTTGTTGGGAAATTTATCCTGACCGCATCCCGAAGGCTGTCTCCGGAAGAGGAGGTATCTGTTCCGACATTGGCAGAGTGGTACATCATCCCTCCGGAAATCAAACGGATCTGCGAACACGCAAAACTGACAACGGATACCACACAGCCGATGCGGAATTTTCTTTTACGGGGACCGGCAGGTACCGGAAAGACCGAAGGAGCCAAAGCCATTGCTTCCGCACTTCACCTTCCTTACCGCTGCATTACCTGTTCCGCAAATACAGAGGTATTCGACCTTTTAGGTCAGATTCTTCCGGATGTGGACGGAAAACGCACCCGGCTTCAGCGGCAGTACCCGTCTTTTCAGGAAATCCAGTTAGATCCCTCCGGTGCCTATCAGAAGCTGACCGGAAACTATGATGAAGAAATTTCTGCCGAGGACACCTACCAGAAGCTGATCGATACGATTTTTGATGAAATGCACAGCTATTATAAGGAACACACCTCCGGACAGAACTTCCAGTATGTGGATACGCCTCTAGTCGAAGCCATCCGCTATGGGTATATTCTTGAGATACAGGAGCCTACGGTCATTGCTAATCCCGGTGTACTGGTTGGACTTAACTCCCTTTTAGACCGCTGTAACAGCGTATATCTTCCAAACGGAGAAACCATCCACCGTCATCCGGATACGACCATCGTAATCACCACAAACAATGACTATGCAGGCTGTAAACAGATGAACCAGTCTGTCATTTCCCGAATGAACCTTGTGATTGATCTGGATGAACCGGATGAGGATACACAGGTAGAACGTGCCATGGCTGTTACCGGATGCAAGGATGCAAAAACGGTACGTCTGATGACACGCATTGTCAAATCCATGGCTGTCTACTGCCGGGAAAATCTCATTACAGATGGCTGCTGTGGCATGAGGGAGCTGATTTCCTGGGTGCAGTCCTACATGGTCTGCGGGGATATCCGGGAAGCGGCCCGTTACACGGTGCTTGCCTCTGCCTCTGCCGATGCTGAGAACCGTACGGAAGTGGAAGAAAGCTGTCTGGATACTGTGCTTGCTGCGTAGGACACGCCTATGAGAAAAGCAGCACTCACAGAAGCCCAGATCCGAAAGCATCTGGCAGATAATCTGTCTTATCTCCGGCAAGCCAAAACACCGAAGTTATCACAAAAGGCAGTTGCCAGAATCTTAAATCTTCCCCCGAAAACCATTATGAATTATGAAAATGCAAACTCCTCCCCGATGGCTTATGCCGTCCTTCGCCTTGCTGTGTATTACGGCTGCACGATGGAGGAACTGCTGACAAAAAATCTAAGAAAAGAAAGGAAGAATATCACGTGAATCACAGCCAAAGAAATTTAAAGAAACTAATCCGGGCAAAAGAGGATTCCATTGCGGATGAGGAGTTATTCCTCTCCGCTGCCTATCAGAAGTACCAGACCTCCCTTGCCAGAGCCGTTACCGGACGTTACCGGTATGGACTGCAGGTACTGCTGGACTGGGACATTTCCGAACAGGCAGGCGTTGCATATACCGACAATTATAAGGTACATCTCAACGCAGCGAACCCGATCACCCAGTCTTTCCCCACCCGTTTCTTACGTTCCCAGAGCCTGACAGGGCTCACCGGGCATGAAGTGGGGCACTTACTCTATTCTGATTTCACAGCCCACGCTGTTCATCTGAGGAGTCTGGAAAACGGTTCCTTCTATCCGAAGGAGCCGGAGCTATCCCTTCCAGCTTATCAGACAGCACTGGAGGAGATCAAAGAAGTGTTAGAAGAAAAGGACAAAGCCGGATGCCTGACACTGGCACGATGCGCCGCAACTTTTCAAAACATTCTGGAAGACATCCATATTGAAGACCGTATGTGTGAGGAATTCCACGGCACCTTCCGACAGGGGATTGAACTCAATAACCTGCGTATGTCCGAACAGATTCCTTCCATACAGGAACAAATTGACAAAGAATACCAGCCATTTTCCATCATTGCCAACCTGATCCTTTCCTATTGCCGGACCGGAAACATCAACAATCCCACCGGCTATCAGGGGGATTATCTGGATACCATTTCCGATTGTACCGATCTTCTGGATACGGCAATGGAATCGGAAAAAGGCACTGACCGGATGCTGGTTTCCAATGCGCTCTTAGCCCTGACCTGGAACTATATCCAGCCGCTCATCGAAAAAACACGGGAGGAATTGGAAATGCATGGCGAGGATTCCGCTGCCGATGCTCTGGAAGATCTTCTAGGGGATGAAGTCAGCAGCGGCGCTCCTCTTCCGACCGGAAAAAGCGGTGCCATTCCAAAGAATATCAAACCAGCTTCCCCAAAAGGAAGCGGGAATGATGAGGGCAATGCTCCTTCCGGTCCACGTACCAAAGAGGATGCTATAGAGGAAGCCAAACAGGTGCTTTCGGAAGAAGGCGGGCGCATCGCTCTTACAAAGACCAATACCATTCTGGATGAAAACAACCCCGGCGTCACTTATGTCAGTCAGTATCAGGGCAGCGGCTATGAGCATGCTGCAGAGGATCTGTTCCGGATCTTGAACGATGTGGCTGCAGAAAAGGTGCAGGAAGACTGTCAGACGGAACTGACCGAGGAACTGCAGAAAACAGCCAATGATATTCATTACGGCAATGCCCATGCAGGCATCCATGTTACCATCCATCGCCTGACCAGTGTTTCCGATTACCTGAAGAATGAATACCAGACAGTTGCTCCCCCGCTCCTGCGGGCTTCCAAAAAGCTGCAAAGCACCATCCTGCCGCTTTTGAAAGAAGAACAGCAAGGCGGAAAGCAGAAGAATCTCCTGTTTGGAAAACGTCTGGACTCCCATGCTCTCTATAAGACAGACGGAACCATCTTTACCAGAACCAGACTTCCAGGAGAGGAAAAACGTCTGGCTGTTGCCCTCCTGATTGACGAGAGTGGTTCGATGGGTTGGGGTGACCGGATGACACATGCAAGAAAGACTGCCATTGTCCTTTATGATTTCTGTAAAAGCCTCGGTATCCCTATCACCATTTACGGGCATTCCACGGATGCAGGCGGCGTTGCTCTTTACTCCTATGCAGAATTTGATTCTGTGGACAATGAGGACTGTTACCGGCTGATGGATATGTGCGACCGCAACGGGAACCGGGACGGCGCAGCTCTCCGCTTCGTAGCAGAGCATTTGTGCACACGCCCGGAGCTTCAGAAGCTGCTGATCCTGATTTCTGACGGTCAGCCAGCCGATTACGGCTACAGCGGAACGGAAGCAGAGGCAGATCTGCGGGGCATCAAGAAAGAATACGAAAAACGGGATGTCATCCTGTTTGCGGCTGCCATTGGTGACGATAAGGAAAATATCCGCAGGATTTACAAGGACGGATTCCTGGATATCACGAAACTGGAAGAGCTTCCAAAGAATATGGCACAGCTTGTCAAACAGCATCTCAAATAAAGGAAGGTGAATACTCATGAATGAAACTTATCAAAACCGGATTACCGACCAGATCTGCAAGATCCAGAATGACCGGGCACTCATTGCCTTTTATGACCGGCTCCGCTACGCACCACTCGGCAACTATGCACAGCTACATGCCAAAGGGGAATATCAGGAAAACGGGCATAAAGTACATTCTTTAATCTGCATCACCATTCAGGATTATTCCAACGGTACCGGAGACCGGAATATCATCACCCGTTTCAACCTGGCACCGGAACAGATCCAGTTCCTCTTAACCCGGATCACTTCCGGTTTTCAGGAATTTGAATGGAGCCAGAGCAAGATCTACGGCAATCCCGATCAGAACGGTTATTCCACAGCCCAGATGTTTTATATCTCCAGACATCCCTATGATTCCAAAGGGCAGCCTATGAAAAGCCCATGGAAAATCCAGATTGTAAATGGGAAAGGCATCAAAGCACAGAATAAGAACGGTGGTTCCTACATGCAGCCACGCAGCTTCCAGTCCGAAAAGACGACAGCCATCCAGCTTACCGACATGGATCTGTTCACGCTTCTGAAGCGGACGGATTCCTATATTTCCAACTGGGAAACGGTGATTGCTGCATCACTGATCAATAACGGAAAACGGATGCTGGCAGACCAGCAGAACAGTCAAATGCAACAGACAGCACAGGCTCCGCCTTACGCTGCCTAAATTTTCAGAAGAGAAGCGGTACTTTACTGCTTCTCCTCTTTTTAAGAAAGGAGACTTTAGTTATGAATATTGCACTCATCCGGACCATGGACTCTCAGGGGCGTATCGTCATCCCTGCAGAAATCCGGAAACAAATGAAGCTCTCAGACGGAGATGCACTGGAACTGGAAAATGTGGGAATGGAGCTGCTTTTACGCAAATGCCCTACCCACTTAAACGGAAAAGAGGAAATGGCTTCCTATCTTTCCGTCCTCTACAGTGTCATCCACTGTGGTATCGCAATTTGCAGTGAGGCTCACATACTCGTATCTGCGGGCATCTATCTTCCGGAAGGCACTCCCGTTACAGAAGAACTCGCCGAATTGGTTGCGGACGGCCAGGAACTGATCTCTGCTGAGAACTGCCCTGTCTACCCGGTATCCAACACCCGTCAACCGGTTTGTGCTTTTTTCCCGATTTTAAGGGAAGACAGAGAGCCGCTGGCACTTCTTCTCTGTTCCAGAACCGGACAGCATTTATCCGAGATGGAATTGGGATGCGCTAAACTGGTCGCTGCCGTAATTGCAAACAAAATTAAGTAAGGAAAGGAGCGTGAAATCAATGAAGAATACAAATATAACCTTACACACCACCCAAAAGAAAGAATATGTCCTCACCGGAATCCTGTCCCTGCCCCTCCATCTGGGAGAACGGGCGTGGATCTATAGTTATAACCAGACCTTTGCTACCAGTCCGGTGCAGAGTATTCTGGAAGTATCCGAAAACGGTGTGGTATTTGAGACCTGCAACAGTATTTACCGTCTCAGCTACACCCGTGTTCCGATGGAGCTGGAGGCGATGTGTGCTTGACAAGAATGGAAGAACTGGAGAGCTGCCTTTCGGGGCTCCTCTCCACCTTAAAGAAGAACCGGGAACATGTGCCTCTGGAAGTGCTGAAGACACAGTATAAGCAGCCGTATGAAGAACTGGTCAGAAACATCAACCTGACCGCTTCTGCCTATGCAAAATCTGTGCTGCTCCACCGGCTGGTCCTGAATCCGGATGCAGATGTGGAGGAACAATGTACCGTCATCAACCAGATGATACAAACTTCCGGGATGCTGAAGAAAATCAGCTCCTGCATGTCCAAAACCTATGATGTAGGACAGATATATCCTCTGATACTGGAACTACGCCATATGGTCGAACAGGCACTCTGGCCCTATGTGAATCAGGCAACTTGTCTGGTCGCAGATCTGGATGATATAGAAAAAGAACCGACAATTTACAATTTTTTGACACATGAAGTTTATGAAAATGATACCTGGATTCACCGAGAAATCGACCTGCGCTGGAAACTACTGGTACATCTTACTCCCGAACAAAGAGAATCCGTACCACCAGCCAATCATAGTATGAATGGAGGAATTTACCATGAAAGAACAACCATCTAATCCTTGCGAGAAAGTCTCATTTATTTTGACCTATGACCAGCTTGAAGCTGCTTATAACATCTACCGGGAACAATTTATTTCCTGCGACTTCATCCGCCGCTCCATGGAACGTCTGGAGGAAAGAATCGGACTCTGCAACCTTCCATATGAAACGCTGCGTGATGATCCAAGCCTTCTTCATGAAGCATACCTGCAGTTTCTCCGACTGGAAGACTGCAATGTGGCTTATAACGACACGCTGGAGCAGGTAATTGATGCAATCGAACAATGGCTTGCCTCTGGCACCTTATCCCCTGTAAACCTTACGGTTTCCAACCAGAATATGGGTGAAACTTTTGGAACGGAGGTGGATGTGTAATGGCAAATATCTGCTGTGATGATGTGATCTTTTATACAGAAGGAAATCCGGAAGGACTATATGACTTGTGGGAGGACCTGGAAACCTACATCATTCTGAACCAGAATCCTGATTTATGCTGGATTGGCAATTTATTTTCCCACAAGAAAATAGATTCCACCGGAATATCTCTTCGTGGAAATGTCAGCTACATGGAATGGAATGATACGTATATTCTACTTTCTTTAGAGACAGCATGGACTCCACTTTATGAAGCATATCAGGCGATAGCCGCTGCATATCATGTTCCCTTTGTGATGCAAAGCATAGAACCTGGAGAACGAATTTATTATAACACGGATGAAGCACACCTATTTTTCCCTGACCGATATTGTGTCCGCTTATATGAAGAAAGCCTATTGACTCCATGTGGCTTAATAATCGGAGAAAAGCTGGAAGACGGTGAACCATTTGAAACGGAAACAGACGTATTAGAACGATTCAGAGATTGCGGATATCCAGCAGCTACACTAAAAGAGTTGGAGCTCATGTTCGATGCGGATGAACTTATTATTTTTGAATTTACAAATCCATATTTGGATCTGGAGCAGAAAAATGCTTGTGCATGAAACTTCTCCCCTCCACACCAAAGACGATTATCATCAGATTTAAAGGAGGAACACCATGACTGATTTGGAACTGGATGTCTGGGATGCATGGCTCAGGGAACGTCAGGAACATCTGGAAGAAACCCTGTCCAATATCTCACCATCGGAAGAACCCTGCAGATATTACCTGCTAACCGGATATATTCAGGGAATGCTAGAAGCTCTTACCATGCTTACGACTGTTGAGGATGGGAAACGCTTCAAGATCAAACTGGAGCAATTTCGCCAGAATCTGCTCCTCTCTGGAGATTACGATGCTACCGGTAACTATAAACAGGCAGTGAAGAAAACTGCTGTTTAAATACTTCGAGCCGCCCAATCGGACGGCTCTTTTTATGCCCGAAAACGGTAGCCTACACCACGTATCGTTTCTATGTAGTGCGGTTCTTCCGGATTTTCTTCTATTTTCTTTCTCAGATTCTTGACTAACCCATAGACACGGTTATCCACTTCTGACTCCACATCCTCATAAATATGCTGGTAAATCTGTTCTTTTGTAAATACCCGATTGGGGGATAAGGCCAGATAAAAAAGCAGGTCATATTCATGTCTGGTAAGTTCCACAACCTTACCATCTTTGATTACGCTCCGCTGAAGCTGGTCTATTTCCAAACCTTGGAATGTCAACTTTTCAGAATTTGTAATCTCCATAACTTCTAACGTACTTTCGCAGGCTAGAACTGATTTAATTTTATTCAGGATTCCCTCTTCGGAATCAGAAATGGTAAGAATCATCACTTTCCCATAACATCACCTGCTTTTCTTAGCATTTAGCTTTCACTCCTCATTAACAATGTTTATCGATTGGTTACATAGATATATGCATCTTCCAAAGTTACGTCACAAGCTATACATCCACTTTCTGACGGCATATTCTCCCCTAACAGTCTTAATCTAATTCCTTCCTCCGTATACTGCTTACTGGAAATATGATATTTTCTTTCTAATTCTCTTGCAAGGCTTTCGTCCTCTGTACAGCATTCCCATACATGCCCTCTTGCCTTATTCAATAATTCCCTCATTGTTCCTGTATAAAGGAATCTACCTTTTTTCATAACCGCAAGCTGATTACAGGTTGCCATCAGATCCTCCACCACATGCGTTGAAAATAATACGGTGCGTTCTTCTGCAAAATCTACCAGTAAATTACGGATACGGATGCGTTCCTCCGGATCGAGCCCTGTTGTTGGTTCATCCACAATTAAAAAATCCGGCTCATGGAGTAATGCCTGCACTAATCCAACTCTTCGCTTCATTCCACCTGAAAGCTGCCGCATTTTCTTTTTCTGATGGTCTGCAAGACTGGTCTTCTCCAGATAGTAATCAATCCTTTTCTTGCTTTCTCTTTTCTCAATTCCAGCCAGATCTCCCATATACTCCAGACATTCTCGAACAGTCAAAGACGGATACAGATCAATTTCCTGTGGCAGATACCCAATCTTTTTCTGTATCTTTTCGTAATTTGCTTCGCAATATAGCGTACCATCTAACAGAACTTTTCCACTTGTGGGTGCAAGCACCGTTGTAAGCACCCGCATCAACGTTGTTTTTCCTGCACCATTTTCACCTAACAGACCAAATATCCCATGTGGGATTTCCAGATCCACATGATCTACCGCTGTCACTCCATTTTTAAATGTTACTGTTAAATCGTCTATTCTTATACTCATAATCTTACCCTCTCTTCTTTAATATCTTAGGAACAAATGCAAGCATCATCCCCGCAAATACCACGCACAGCACCTTCCCGCCAAGCCATCTCCACTCTGTCAGCTTACCGAAATCACAAGTTCCGTAGGAAAATGGTCCCCAGTTTTTCAAAAACTGAGTTGCCTTTCCGGAAATAGAGAAAAACCAGAAAAGCAGCACGACACCCATACCAATCCATCTGTTTCGAACCAGATTGCTGACAGTTACGGAAAGCACACTCCAAAACAAAACAGTTCCGGGAATCGCAATACAATAAATTCCAAACAAGGCACCGCCATCTAATTCTTCTGTCAGATTCACCGGTTTCTGCCAATAAAAGAGTCCATATGCCAACAAACTGATTCCAATCAGATAAGCTACCTGCACAAATAGTCTTTTATAAACTACCCCTGCCTGCTTTTTTAGATTATAAAGGCAGAATACTTCCGAGCGTTTGCTCTGCACTTCCACCAGATAAGTATCTGCACAGAAAACGACTGCCAGAAGCGAAACAGCTCTTTCCACTGCCCCTCCGATTTCGTTTGCGTATACAACAGGCTGGATTGCACTCAATATCACAACAAAAGCGATTGAATATGCAATTTTATAATATGGCATACATATTTTTACTTCTTTCTTCAATGTACTCTCCTCCTTTTCCACATCCACACCGCTATAAACATGAGCAGTATGGATGCTGCCACAAGAAGCAGTTGATTGAGATATACCCGATATGGCAATCCCGTTTCAAAAAAATTCCCCGGAAATCTAACCATAATAGAGAATGGTCTTGCATGACACTGTCCTTTGCTGTCCCATGTCAGCATATTAGAATAAATGATATAAAGAACCAGCGCCGGAACCGCTGGAAGCGGATTCTTAAACAGCAGCGCTGTAACCGCATACACACAGCAGATCATCAGGATGTTCGGCAGGACATACAGGATCGAATTCTGAACAAAATCCAGTATGTTCATAGCAAATCCTGATTTTACTGCCGTGGCATAACACAAAATGATAAATACGATATTCATAATGACCAGTGCCGTCGTCATGATGAGAAATCCACTGCTTATTTTCCCGGCAATATATTGAAAAGCCGTCATCGGTTTGGTGTGCAGCAATTCATAAGTATTTTTCCTCATATCCTGGAAAAATAAAAACGCCAGCAGAACCGTTGCAAAGAATGCCATATGCAGGCTTGCAAAATCTGTAAATTTTCTTCCGAAATAATAGGAGAATGGATGTTTCTCAAGATTTTCTCTGATATACCGATTGACTTCCTCCGGGCTTCCCTGATACCATGAAACGTCCTCATACACATTATTGGCACCATTAAAGTGGTATTCCGTTTTCAGATACTGACACGCCTCCGTAATCTCCATCTGTTTCATCTCAGATATCACTGCCTCCGCCTCTGCTTCCGACATGCCAAACCCATTCTCTGTGTCTTGAAGTATCTTTACAATCTCTTTCTCCCACAGTTCTCTCTCCTTATCCGGTGTTGCCGGAATACATCCCTCCATAACATCCCCATCGGAAGCCATTTTTACCTTCCTGAAGGTTTCATCCGGCTTCACGTAATGAATGGACAGATAAGGTGCAAGTGTCTGGTACATACTGATTAAAACAACAATCAAACCGGTCCAAAATATCGGATTTTTAAGATAATTTTTCAGATTCCTTTTTATGATCGCTTTCATAAGTCATCCCGCCTTTCTTTTTTCTACAAACAGCATAGCCTACAAATCACAACAAAAAAACAACAGCCATTTATTTCTGCTGTTGTTTTTCTGATACATAATTTTTAAACACTGCCTCAATTTCCGCACCACCATCTGCTGCATTTTTTATCAGCAGTTTCCCGCCATGCCGTTCGCAGTAGATACGGCTGATATACATACCCATTCCAAAATGCTTTAAATCATCCTGCGAATTTTCATGATAAAACGCCTGTGTCACCGTATCGGTATTTTCCTGAAATCCCGTTCCGTCATCACCGATACTCATTTTCAGATCCTGCGCCGTCACTGTCAGCTTCAGCCCGACTTTCTGACTGGCATAGCGGAATGCATTGGACAACAGATTATCCGCTACTTCCATGATGATTTCCGCATCTGCGACCAGAGTTTCCGACTCTCCCACTGCCGTTACCGTGAAGTCCTTTTCTGATTTTTCTTCCATGACTTCTGCCAGCGTTTTTATCTGGCTGATCAACTGCCGGATATCCACCACGGAACAGTTTAATTCCCGTTCTTCCAGTTTCGTCATCTTCCGCATACCATCAATAAAATGGTTCATCCGTTCAATCTGAAGCATACCGCCCCTTAACATCTCCATCATTTTCTCTTGATCAAGCATATCTTCCGGAACAAATTCCAAAAGCATTTCCTGATATCCCCGCATGATTGCAAGCGGCGAGCGGATATCATGGGCAATCGCTGCACGCAGTACCCGCTCATCTTCGATCATCTGCCAAAGTCTACGGTTATTTTCTTCCAACTGCCCACGCATCCTTTCAAATTCCCTGCACAGCATCCCCATCTCGTCCTCGTTCTCATAAGCCATATGAAAATCCAGATCTTCCTCCGCAATCATCTGTGATGCCATCTTCAGTTCCTGAATCGGTCTCTTTAATTTATTTTTGTAAAACAGGCTGACCGCAATTCCACATCCGGCAAAAGAAAAAAGCAATACTCCGTACGTCTGAAGGAAATCACAGGTTTCTGAAATATGCCAGTCCATTCTGCTCATTTTACTCTGATTCGGTCTCGGTACCACTACCTCAAAATTTTCATTGCGGTCATTCATTGCCTGATAATACTCGTCCTGATCCACGTACTTCCACCAGACCTCCTCCTGTATCTGCCCGGCAATCTCAATAATTGACACAGAAAGAAAAAAAGTGACAATCAAGCTGAGTATCGTATATAAAACCATTGTCTTTTTCAAGGATAAATTTCTTATCTTTTCCATCGATACCCCATCCCCCATACTGTCTCAATGTATTCTGTCTGCGTATATTCCGCCAGTTTCTTTCTCACTCTCCGGATCAGTTCCGTAACAACACGGCTGTCACCTTCCGCATCATAACCACACACCTTTTCGTATATCCGCTCCCTGTCAAAAACCTGTCCTGGATTCATGGACAAAAACTCAATGATTGCATATTCCAGCTTCGTAAGCTCCAAATCATTTTCACCGATCTGAACCCTCTTTGCTCCATAATCAATACTGAGGTCTCCGTGGAATCTGTATTCAGACTTCCCTTTATGACGCTCCTCACGCTTCAAATGTGCAATAATACGAGCATCCAGTTCTTTCAGACTAAACGGCTTCAGTATATAGTCATCCCCACCGGATAAAAGCCCGTTTACCCTGTCCTGCTCCTCCACTTTTGCCGTCAGGAAGATAATGGGACAAGTTACTTTGCCCCGGATACGTCTGCATACTTCTAATCCGTCTATTTTAGGCATATTGATGTCCAGCAAGATAATATCCGGTTTCTTATGGATTTTTTCCAAAGCATCTGTGCCATCTTCTGCCATCATTACATCATATCGTTTGATTTCAAAATAGTTCTTTAACATCTTTAATAATTCGATGTCATCATCCACGATCAAAATTCTATATGCCACTTTTATCACCTCGTTTTATCAGTATACAACGAAAAAAACAATAAATAAACAACAAGAGAAACACTTCGAGCCGCCCATTGCCGGACGGCTCCTTTTATGCCCGAAAGCGATAACCAACACCACGTATCGTTTCTATGTAGTGCGGTGTTTCCGGATTTTCTTCTATTTTCTTTCTCAAGTTCTTAATCAGACCGTAAATTCGGTTATTCACTTCTGACTCCGCTTCCTCATAGATATGCTGATAGATCTGTTCTTTCGTGAATACCCGATTAGGAGATAACGCAAGATATAGAAGCAGATCATATTCATGTCGGGTAAGCCCCACTGTCTTATCTTCTCTGATTACACAACGCTGAAGCTGGTCTATTTCCAGACTTGGGAATCTCAACTTTTGAATGTTTACATTATCCATAAACTCTACTGTGTTTTCACAGACTAGAACCGATTTAATCTTATTCAGAATTTCTTCCTCGGAATCAGAAAACGTAAGAATCATTACTTTCCCATGGTATCACCTGCTTTTCAACCCTTCCTGATCTTTTTCAAATATCCGGAAATAGTTTATAAACATATCCCGAACGAGTTCACGTGATGTCATTTAATTTCTCTTTTATATAAAGAGGCACAATTACGCAATTTATCAGTAGCCCTCTTTTTTATCCGGATCATAAAATTTCTGCAGTAACAGCCGAAAGTTTCAATAGCTTTATCAGACGTTCGTAATACTATTTCTTCTTTAACCCATATCGACTATAACCTATATATATTAAAGGCAACAGTACAATAAATAATAAGATGTACAGAAACATCAATAACGAAATCTGACGAAATACAAACGAACCAATCTGAAAAAGAATCGGCGTCCTCACTGCATTAAAAATATTAGTCAATACAGTTGGCAGCAAATTGAAAAAAGCATCAAATGCCGGTAATACTCTTGCGATAAACGGCATCACACAAAGCAGGAAAAACGGGATACAAATCGCCAGATTCGGTGTATGCATCTTAACTGTCACCAGCATAGTCAACGCAGCACAAAACATTGTCACGATATACCCGCCCACAAGTATCAGCAAATAATATTCTCCATATGTCATAACATAAATACTGTATGGATCATCAATCTGATACGGCGTGAAAAATCCGCTTGTTCCCATTACTGCAAATGAGATAAGAGACAATACCCCCACTCCGATCCAATAGGTAACCGTTGACACAAGTATTCCCGCAAAAATCTTGTTTTTTATTGCCTTCGTTCTTCCATATTTAGTGGCAAAAAAAACATCCTCTGTTCCCGGGCGGAACTCTCCGGAAAATATACCAGCTACCAAAAAACCTATGATCACTGCCATTAACAGTACATAAGTTTGTGCGTACATTGTCATCGTAGTCCAGGAATCTTTTGCTTCGAACATAAAAGGTATTTCTATCTTTTTATAAACGCTTTCCAGATAACTTCTCTTTTCAGGTGTAGTACCATACTCTTCCACTATTTTCTTCATATTGTCCTGATAGATTGTATAGATATTCTGTAGCTGTTCATCTGAAAGCTGATATACTACACTTTCATTCCATTCTGAATCTGGAGTCATTATGCCAATTACAAAACTATAAATATCATAATATGACTGTACTGTTTTTCCATATTCTGTATTTGGTATTTCATCCGGATATTTGGCAGATATCGTCTTGTAATCATTTATTACTTCGGAAATTTTCTCCGCTGTAAGTTCCCCTTTCCATTGATTGATATTTTCAGCCAGAAGCCGTCCCGATTCAATCCCAGTGTGATTTTGCCCCTCTTCATCCACATAGCGCATACTTCCGATTGCCATACCGGAATAAATAATCGTCACCACAAGCACTGCCGCAAGCAAAACCTGATTAACCCGCTTAGAAAAGATCTTTTTCAACTCATATTTGAACATCATCTTTATCACCTGCCTTTTCTCCAAAATACAGAAGAAATGCATCCTCCAGTGTTGTCTCCACCTGTACTGCATTCCTTGCCGGCGGCGTCTTTGAAAGGACTCTTAGTTCCACTCCGTCGGCAACTGTCCTTACATTTCCAGTCAGATATTTCTTCATATAATTATTCAGTTCCCTTTTAGGAACAGTACAATTCCATACTGACATATCCATAGACAAAATAATCTCATCCGATGTTCCTGTATAGAAAAATTTTCCTTCTTTCATCAATATGATTTCATTTGCCACGTATTCGACATCTGACACAATGTGGGTAGACAGCAGGACAAGGCGGTCTTCCGACAATTCACTGACCAGATTTCGGAACCGGATTCTCTCATTCGGATCAAGACCGGCGGTTGGCTCATCCAATACTAATATCCGCGGATCATTCAACATCGCCTGAGCAATTCCGACTCTCCGGATCATTCCCCCTGATAAAGTGCGCATCTTTTTTTTTCGCTTTTCAGCCATCCCGACCTGCTCTAGCAGTTTTAAAGCCCTTTTCTTTGCCACGATGGGACGGAGTCCTTTGATGGATGCAATATACATCATGTAGTCATACACTGAAAGATCCGGATAAAACCCGTAATTCTGCGGCAGATAACCGAGTATCCCTCTATAAGATGCTCCCAAACTGAAGATATCCTTTCCATTCCACAAGATTTCTCCGCTTGTCGGATTTATCGCTGTACACAGCATCCGCATCAAAGTGGTTTTCCCCGCTCCGTTTACTCCCAATAACCCATATACACCTTTCTCCATAGAATGTGTTACGTGATCTACTGCATGTACATCTCCATAAGCTTTTGTTACATTTTTAAATTGCAGTTCCACTCGACTTCACCTCCCAGTTTATTTCGCAGTTACATTGCGATTTGTGAACACAAAAGATCAGATAACCAAACGATATGATCAGCAAGCCAACCCAGATCGGTACCGAAATTTTCTGATAAATAGAATCTGTGGACACAATCAGCGTCCAAATCAGTATGCAGGATATACTTAGAAAAACAGCAATATGCTCCATATCATTCCATTTGCTATACAATAGTCGGAAACAGATACAACAGGAAACATTAAGCGGCACTAGAAAATCTATGATGATCCGGTATGCCGAAATCTGTAGTGTATAAACTGAAATACTGAAAAAAGCTGTAATCATAACCAGATCCACTGCTGCAAATAGCAATGTCCTTGCAGCACAGATCTGGCGCAGTGAATAGAATGCCGTTTTTTCGATCTCGACTGCAGAAAATCTCCGGTTCTTCCAGATTTCAGGTACGATCATCACAGAAAACATCACCGACATAGCCCCCAGTGTCCGCTCTGTATTTGCTCCTCCATCTGAGTCCGCCAGCAGAATCCAAAGCAGAAACAGGATTCCTCCCTGCAGGGCCCACCATCTTTTCTTGATAAATTTGAACTGCTCAAATAAAAATTCGAAATATGACGCCCGTCTGTTATCCTGACGGCTCACAATGTCTGAACACCGTTCCATTACTGTGCAAACTGCCGTTTCCTGTATATATTCCTTCTGTATCAAGGATTTATACTCCTTGATTTTTCTCTGATACTGCTTCAATCTCTTCCCTCCTCCAACTGTTTTGACAGTAATTCTTTTGCTTTCGAAACACGATATTTTACAAGTGATAATTTTATATGTAATAAATCAGAAATTTCTTTTTGTTTTAACCCCTGAAAGAAAAACAAGATTGCCGTCTCTTTTATTTCTTCCGGAAGCAGATCCAACGCCCGTTCTACATCAAGCCGGATTTCTATTTCTGTCAGATTATCCTTTTCTATATCCGGCAACTGATCCAATAATATTTCCTTCTTTTTTTTATAGTAGTTTTTAATGATATTTCCCGCTATGCTGTATAGATAGCTCTTCGCCTTTCCTATTTCAGCTCCGCTCATCAGCGCTCCGAAAAACCTCACAAAAGTTTCTTGTACCATATCTTCTGCACATTCTTGATTGTGGATGTGCAGAAAGCAATATTGATAGATAAAAGAATAATATTTTTCAACAAACTGATTACCTGCATGGTTGTTGCCGTTTCTGATTTTCTGTAGTAATAAGAAGTCAGAAGTCATCTCATTCCCCCTTCCTCATTTGCCCCCTATATTTTACCCTCCTATATACTAAGACACCTAACAAGCATAAAAAGTTAGTTAAAGATAAATTATTTTTTAATTTTTATTTTAGAGTCTCGATATACTCCTCCAGACACAATCCTTTTTTCTGCATTTCCAGGGCAGCATCCACCCCTACATACCTATAATGCCAGGGTTCATTGTTCACTCCTGTAATTTCTATCTTATTATCAGGATACCTTTTAATAAAACCATATTTATATGCATTATTGGCAAGCCATGTATAAACAGCATCCGAAGAACACTTGGACGTATCCGCATTGATATCAACGGCTATCCCAAGTTCATGCTCACTTGTTCCAGGTTCGGCAACATATTCTTTCGCAAGTTTTTTTGCCTCCCCACGTGAATAGCCTTCATCCTGATACTGCTGAATTCTCTCATTCATAATATCTTTCTGATCCTGAGTTGTCCTGTACCCTTCCCTTACAAATAATTCAAGTCCCTCAGCTCTGGCATCATCAAACATCTGCTGAAGCTGAGGATAGATTCTCGAATCCACTTTTTCTCCGTTTGATAATTCTGTGAGTTCTACCTCATAATTACGGGGAACACAATAATCGTCATTTACAAGAATCAAGTTCCATCCAAAAGAAGTATCAGCTTCCCTTCTAAATAGATTGAAACTGTTAATCATCGGAATTTCACCCTGAATCGCCATATACGAAACAGCCCGCAAAAGCACAAATCCCAATATAAACACTAAAGCAACCACAGCGATTTGCTTCAAAAGTCTCTTTCGCCTGGTATACCGTTTATAACTTCTCATGTTTATCACCTTCAATCTGCTTTCAAATTTAATAATCTATATTTTATGACAATTCAGCATATAGAAAAGTTAGTTATTCGTGAAAATTATTTTTAAATTTAGAACTTGCATAACCACTACGATGTAAAAACAGTTTAGAGGCATTTATGACAGAGATTGATTTTATCTGGTTTTCGACTTTCTCCACGAAAGTGGCAAAAAATACCTGGCTACGAATTCCTTCGCTTAGGGCAAATCTGAAATCCTGAACGCTTTTATTCCTGTAGCCGACAAATTTGTCATCAACATAAGGCAAAAGCTTCATTGAGGAATCTATTTCATTTGACATATACTACATCTAGTGTTATACTGTTCTTATATCAATTATTTGTGTCAATCCGGAAAGGATTTATCACACGCAGTTTAGGTTTGAAACGTAGTCAGGAGTTTTCCTATGCCCAACAAGCAGCAGGGACTTCTGGCTTTTTTTATTTTGCAGGAAACTGCATCTATTTTGAGAATGAACATAAGCGTCATTCTCTTTTTTTATGCCTGAACGCAGGGAAAGGAGGATTACGGAAACAAATGATTCCGGAACTGGCACGCCACAAAAGAAAGGAGACTCTATGTCAGTCAAAAGAATTAAGAATCTTGTAAAACAACTCAATGAATACCGTCATGCCTACTACAATCAGGATGCCCCTCTGGTATCTGATGCCGAGTATGACCGACTCTTTGACGAACTGAAGGAACTGGAGGAACAGACTGGTTTCATCCTGTCAAATTCTCCGACACAGACGGTTGGATATTATCCGGTCAGTGAACTTGCCAAAGTCACCCATCCGATTCCACTGCTCTCGCTTGAGAAAACAAAACTGATTTCAGAGCTTTTAGATTTCATGAAAGGACAGGAAGTTCTCTTTATGCTGAAACTGGACGGTTTGACTACCAAACTCATTTACGAAGATGGCAGACTGATTCAGGCTTCTACCCGTGGAGATGGTGAAGTGGGGGAAGATATTACACACAATATCCCGGCATTTTTAAATGTACCGCTTACCATTCCACACAAAGAACGTCTGGTCATTACCGGTGAGTCTTTTATACCAACCAATGATTTTGAACGTCTGAAAGATACTCTGCGTGATGGAAATGGAAAACCTTATAAAAACGGACGTAATTTTGCTTCCGGATCAGTACGAAGTCTTGATCCGAAGAACTGTATCGGACGTTGTGTTCGCTTTCTTCCGTTCAATGTATTAGAAGGAATGGAGGATGTTCCCTTCCCGGACAGCAGAGCCTGCAAATTAGAAGGTTTAACACACCTGGGCTTTGGTTACTGCCCGTTTTTCTCAATTTCAGGAACCGGACTTTCAAAAGAATATGCGGAGAAATTCATTCAGGAATTGGTATCCACAGCAGCAAATTTACATCTTCCTATCGATGGCATTGTCATGATTTTTGACAGTCTCAGCTACTCCAAAAGCTGCGGAAAAACCGGACACCACTATAAGGACGGCCTCGCCTATAAGTTTGAGGATGATACCTACGAAACTTTCTTGCGTGAAATTGAATGGACACCGACCAGATTCGGAGAGATTGCTCCGGTCGGCATCTTCGATACCGTGGAGATTGACGGCTGTGATGTTTCCAGAGCTTCCCTTCATAATCTGACCTTTATCAAAAATCTGGAGCTTGTACCCGGATGCCGGATTCTTGTTTCCAAACGAAACATGATCATCCCACATATAGAGGATAATCTGGATCGTGGAAGGTATACCGACATCACGCCTCCGGTCTGCCCTTGCTGTGGTTCCAAAACCAGAACCTACAGCCGTAAGACCAGCGACGGTCGCACCGTAGAAACTCTGCATTGTGATAATCCGCAGTGCGACAGCCAGATCACAAGAAGGTTTGTCCATTTTGCCAGCAAGAAGGCAATGAACATCGAAGGACTGTCAGAAGCCACTTTAGAAAAATTCCTGAATCTGGGCTATCTGCACTCTTTTCAGGACATCTATCATCTGGAGGAACACCGGGAAGATATTGTGGCACTGGACGGATATGGTGAGAAATCTTTCGACCGCTTGTGGGAATCCATCAACGCCAGCCGGAGGACCAGCTTTGTCCGCTATCTGGTTTCCATGGATATTCCTATGATCGGCAGAACCAAAAGCCGGATTCTGGACACCGTATTTTCCGGAAATTTAACTGCATTTGAACAGGCGGCTGTCGGAGATTACGACTTCACTCAGTTAGAGGATTTTGGCGAAATCTTAAATCACAACATCCATTCCTGGTTTGCAGATGAAGCAAATCTTGATTTATGGAAAAACTTACAGAACGAATTCACATTTGAACAAAGAAAGGAAGAGACCATTATGACAAAAGAAAACAAATTTACAGGATGTACCATCGTAGCAACAGGGAAACTGGAGCATTTTACCAGAGACGGTATCAACGATAAGATTCTGGAGCTTGGTGCCAAACCTGGCAGCTCTGTAACAAAGAAAACCGATTACCTGATCTGCGGGGAAAAAGCCGGCAGCAAACTGGCAAAAGCCCAGAGCCTTGGTATTCCAATTCTTACAGAAGCTGAATTTTTGGAGATGATTGCATAACCATCTCTGCAATAGATGAGAATTATTTTGAGGTGTGGCTGAAAGGCCGCACCTCTTTTACAAAGGAGGAATTTATAATGAATCAAACAAATACAAGCAAGCGCATACCTACACAGATCAATGAATTTCGGGGAGATTATGCTTTTCTAAGCAATTTCTATCCGGCACCGGTCTCTTACATGGGACAAACCTATGCAAATAATGAAGCTGCTTTTCAAGCGCAGAAAACACCCTCTGCGAGAGAGCAACGCAAATTCTGTATTTTTCGGATGCATAATCCTTCTGATGCAAAGAAACTCGGCAGAGATCTTACATTACGCCCGGACTGGGAAAAAGTGAAAGTCCGGCTCATGTATGAAATCTGCATGTGCAAATTCATGCAGAACCCGGAACTCCGGGATAAACTTCTTGCAACCGGAGAGTCCACACTTATTGAAGGAAACAACTGGGGTGACTATTTCTGGGGCAAAGTCAATAACTGCGGAGAAAACCAGTTAGGAATCATCCTGATGGATGTACGTGCGAAGCTGCAGTGGAATGCAGAAACAGCGCCCAATAATATACCTCAATGTCTGCAATAAAGGAAAGGATGGTCTAATAGAATGAATGAAAATGCAAAAACAAAATTAGTGCTTGAGTATACTGGCATGGATGATTTTTCCTGTCCGGTATATAAGGACCAATTCGGAAAGTTGTGGAAGGATATTGACCTTGGCAAAGAGCCTGAACCGAATCTTTATTCTTTATCTTTTAACCATATTGATGGAGAACCTTCCCATCCCATACAGCAGGAGTACACATTTCATCCGGCTCCGTATCAAAGAAGTTCCTATGAATTCGAGTACCGGATGTTAAGTAAATTACAGTCTGACTGTGAATACTATCTGGGCTACGGAAATCGCAGTCCGTCTATCCTATGCAATCATAGCGTTCAAAACCATATTGCCCGTATGAAAGAATTATGGAATGGTTTTCCCACAGATCAGAAACCGGAATGGCTGACCTGGGAACAGCTTCTTCAGTACGAAAAAGTAATGACAGAAACCGGAATACCCGTGAAGAACTGCTCAGACTAGACAATTCATCATTTATCAGAAATTACCCTCTATATTATCCATTCATATTTTGATATAATAGGAACAGTTGAAAGAAAGGAGCATTTCCCATGTATCTGAAAAGAAAAGTTTACGATCAGCTTCTGGATTGGAAAAACGATACCGTCCACAGCACCTTGGAAGTGAATGGTGCCAGACAGGTCGGAAAAACATATATTATCAATAAATTTGCGGATGAGAACTTCAGGCACAAGATCTACATTAACCTGTTTGATTTGTCCGGCAAACAATTTATGGAATGTTACAAAAAAGCCACAGACTGGACTCCCGGTACAAAACGACCGGAGCAGCCGCTTCACGATGCTTTTAAACTCTTCGATCCGGATTTTGAAGATACCAACGATACAGTCATCATTATTGATGAAATTCAGGAATCCTCAGAGATATTCAACCGTATCCGAGAATTTACCCGCTATTTTCAAGCGCATTTCATTGTAACTGGAAGTTATCTGGGACGTGTACTGGAACCGGAATTCAAATTCTCCAGTGGAGATATTACCAGTATCCGTATTTATACCCTTTCCTTTAAAGAGTTTTTGGAAGCATTGGATGACCAGCTTTTTCAGAAATATCTATCACTTCCACTGGATCATGCAGATGACACCGTACCGGAACTATATGACGAATTAAAGAATGTTTACGACATCTATAGACAGATTGGCGGCTATCCAAAGGTTGTGGAAACATACCTTAACACAAAAGACGTGGAAGCAGCTCAAAAAGAGCTTGTTAGAATCATCCGCATTTTCTTAAACGAATCTATGCGGTACTTTGATGACATCACAGATATTAGTGTTTTTACCAACATCTTTTTAAGCATCTGCCGTATTCTGCTTCGTGAAAAGAAAGGATTAGATGAGGACAGTATAAGTGAAGAACTGCAAAAGCTCGTTACAAAGAATTACTCCAGTAATCTTTCTAAAGCAACCTGCTATCGTGCTATCAACTGGCTTTATCATTCTGGAATCATCGGTTTCTGTGGCAAAATCACAGAACTGGACATCCTGAATTTCAAACCGGGAAGCCGCTGCTTCTTCATGGATCTTGGAGTTGCATATTATTATCTCTCCAGAACTGGTGCTACTGTATCAACTATGGATGGCTCATTGAACGAAAACTATGTTTACATTAACTTGTCCAAACGCCAGGAATTCCCGGAAGAAATTATCTTTGAGACACCGGCTTTTGCTACTTATAAAGGTGGTGAAATTGATTTTGTAGCTCAGACATTGAAAACTCACATCCGCTATCTGATTGAAGTTAAAGCCGGTAAGGGAACTGCATCTACTGCCTTGAAGGCATTGGAACAGGGGAAGGCCAATAAACTACTATATCTGAAAGGTGATACCAAAGGCGGAACCGCTGGGAATGTACAAACACTTCCTATCTATCTGCTAGAACAATATCATTTTTAATCAAAGAAAGAATACTTCGAGCCGCCCATAAGGACGGCTCTTTTCATCTATATTCTTGTATATTTATTTTACTAACAGCGCATCATTCTTTGAAAGAAGATATATACAGTATTGATTCATACTGATGCCTTCTTTTTTTGAGTGTTCCGCCAGATCCCGGTGTAAGCTGCGTGGCATCCTTATTTTAAACTGTCCCGAATACTCTTCCAGGCTTCCCGGTTCGTGAATCTCAATCCCTTCTTCCAGTGCAGCTTCTAACCATGCTTTTTTTGCATCCGCTGCATTTTCAACTGCCCTTTCTATCGTCTCTCCACAGGTGATGCATCCCGGCAGTTCCGGATAAGAAACCACAAATCCACCTTCATCCTTATCTTCCACAATTTCCATGCGATAGGACATTGCCAAATAATCATTCAGTGTCTTCATCGTTTTTCGCCTCACTTTCTACAATCTGCTTTACCATTTCAACATAAATTTTCTTGATTGGTTCGTGTTTCGGTATTGTTATCGGCTGGCATCCCGCTTTACGGAATGTATAATGGCTGCTCCCACTTCTCGGAGCATTTATCTCATATCCATAACTTTCTAATACTTTTCTTAATTCATCAAAACGAAGGTCTTTCGATAATGAGCAAATTCTTGTCAATAGTTTATCCCATTTCGACATCTTTAATGCCTCCTATCTATAGTATATGTGGTGTCATATGTGGTGTCAATCTGTTTTTCATCTTTCTTGGTCAAATAAGGATCGGAAGGCGGGCTTTACATATTTCTTTTTGGCTTCCATCATCTATCTCCTCTACATCCGAACAGTCAGCCCGCCGAGGCGTGTCTTCGAAAGTCCCACAAGATACCAGTTCTCGTCCATTTCAATCCGAACCGGAATCCATACATCCCTTACCTTCACATCAAAGCAGTCTCCACAATGCAGTCCCCCATAATAGGATTCAATACCAAACCGGATATCATATCTTCCCATAGATGGATCATAAATCAAAGTACCTATTCTTTTTTCACTCATATTGCTTTCCTCCTGAAATTCTTTGTTCTATATAAGTAATAGGGCTTTCATTCTAGGTATTGGAAAGTTCCGGATATTTTTCATAAAAAGTTTTACGATACCGGTAAAAAGTCGAGTGTGTCATTCCCAGACTCTTCCGAAGCTGCGTCGGTGTCATTTTTCCGGAAATAACGCTCTGGAAGTTCTCGTCAAAGGTTTCCTGCTTCATCACGCTTGGTCTTCCATAATCATCCCATTCACCCCGCAATTTCTTCGCTTCTATACCTTCCCGCTGTCGCTTCTCCTTTTTCTCCAGCTCTGCCTGCGCCATAGAAGCATAAAGCTCCAGCATCATGTTATTGA
>PPYE01275424.1_pt1 | contig 55281 bp, 48 predicted proteins | sample 1559881 | NCBI WGS metagenome assembly PPYE01 (sample SAMN08240022, study PRJNA423297) | Human gut metagenome, whole genome shotgun sequencing project.
AATCGAAAATATGACACGCTCATCATACTTTTTATTGGTTACATTATATAATATTATTTTTAGTTTGTCAATGGGGGGGGTGCAATTCATCCCCCACTTTAGAAGTGGGGGACTTCTTGCTATGTTACAAAAGGTTAAAATGGCAAGAGCCAGCTCAATTGCAGTTATTTTGCCTGCTCTTTTTTCTTTCTTCTCAATTCTCGGAAAAATTGCGTCAAAACTGCTGCACAATCTTCCTGCAAAAATCCGCCCTCAATCGTTGGGTGATAGTTATACGGTAAATCAAACATGGATTCTACCGATGCCACTGCACCGCCTTTCGGGTCATATGCTCCAAAAACCAAATGGTCTAATCGTGCATGCAGAATTGCTCCGCAGCACATCGGACAAGGTTCTAATGTCACATAAATCGCACTGTCAATCACTCGCCAGCCGCCCAGTGTTCGGCTTGCCTGATCAATCGCCATGATTTCAGCGTGTGCCAGCGGAGATTTTCCAGACTCTCGCAAGTTCCAGCCCTCTCCGATAATCCGGTTCGTCGGCTTATGAACCACCACTGCCCCAACGGGAACTTCTCCCAGAGAAGCCGCATATTCTGCCAACTCCAACGCTCGCCGCATATAACGTTCCTGCGGCACATAAAGTTCTTGCATCTATGCCCTCCTGATTGCGATTACAAAATCAAAGAAACGACAGAAAGTGCCAGCGAAACAAACACACAAATGGTCATCAAGTTTGCCTGTATCAAAAAGATTAAACTGCACTTTCCAGCAGAACGAATGGAATAAAACCGTTTGCTTCCCTGAAATGGTGCTTTCCAAATCACCAAAGTACCCAACAACATTCCAACAATGCCAATGATTAAAATCCAAAGCAATCGGTTTGGAATCGGCACATTATTCCGGAAAATGGATGTGTGAAACAGCACAAACATCAAGGTATAATAAACTGTACGGGAGAATAGCCCCACATAGATATTTTCATACCGTAGAACTTCTCTGGCTGCCAAAATGGAAACAGCAAAGGTTGAAATACCCGTCACCAGATTCTCCGCCATCAAGGCGGAAAAGGTTGCAGTCAGCAATACAGCCGTATCATCGCCAAACTGCCGCAGCACATGCATGATACTGCCATTGTACAACATCGTTTCAAAAATCGGGCGGGAAATCAGCACAAACGCAAAGTAGAATATCTGATGCTGGGTGTCCAGACAGAGAATCGTATGAGAAAGTGCCCCCAATGTGATGTAGTGTATGCTAGATTCCGGCAAAAAATTGAGAATCGTGCCAAATGCGAAAAAGACACACATCGTAATGCCCAACGTCCGAATCCAAGTAGAAGGCACGGTCTTTTGTCGGCAGCAAGTCACGGTCTTTGGCATCTTCAAAAGCCGCTTTGCCATAAAAATCGGAACTCCAAACCGCACAATTTTTCGCAAAATCATGGTTATCAAAACAAGATCGTTAGAACCATATAGCACATTATCATGCACAGAATAGGAGAGCGAACCGCCCAACAAAGAAAATACAATCACACAAACAATTAACACCAAATAGGGTGCTAATAGCTGATGGAGAAATAAAATTCCAAGTTGATTGGAAATTCGCTGTAATGCCCGCCGTTCTAAAACCGCTGGCTCTTCTTCCTGTAAGCCCATTCCCTCTAAAAAAACTGCCTGCGTTTTTGGTTCCGGCTGTCGAAACGAAAATTCATTGCCCGGCTGTTCCTGCCATGCAGTAAATGCAGTCTGATAAGTCTGTTCGGAAGCCAATTCTGCATCATCCCGACAAGGGATGGTCGATTTTGTACGAAAAATCGTTTTTTGCATCCGAAAGCCACCTTTCTTATTTTTTCATAAATATAGAATTATTATAACAGAAAAATTAGAATCTGGACTATCTGAAATATCAAACAATTTGTATACAATCACTAAATTTTAATACGAACTTTTGTGACAAACAGCCTTGTTTCAAACAAATTGTGGATTTTGTCACGAAACAGGGATTGACAAATCCAAAAAAATTGCGTATCATTAAAGTATCCCCCATTTTTTCGGAATGGAACAGAAAGGAAGGTGCACCCATATGACGGATATTCTTGCACCCGATGCCCCTGCCCTGCAAAGCATGGCAGACCTCTTCAAGGTATTCGGCGACCCCACCCGTGTCCGCATCCTCTTTGCATTATTTCAACAGGAAACCTGCGTCCAAGAAATCGCAAATCGGCTGGGCATGACACAGTCTGCCATCTCTCATCAACTCCGCATCTTAAAGCAAGCCCGCCTTGTCAGCAGCCGCAGAGAGGGAAAGTCCATCTTTTATGCCCTCGCAGACGACCATATCTATACCATTTTCCGGCAGGCTTTGGAACATATTGCAGAATAACCAGCTCTTCAACGCCATTGGATTTGTGCGATTCGCTGAAAAAAAGTTTTTTGCTTTCCATGGAAAACCACTTGCATTTCACAAGGGAATCTGCTATAATAAGAGCGTACAGGATTTCCCTGTGTGAAATCTAGTTTCCGGAGGTGAAACAGCAATGGCATATAAAATCACTGATGCATGTCTTTCTTGCGGTTCTTGTGCAGACGCATGTCCAGTAGAAGCAATCAAGGAAGGCGACAGCACCTATGTAATTGATGCAGATTCTTGCATCTCTTGCGGTTCTTGTGCAGACACCTGCCCAGTTCAGGCAATTGTTGAGGACTAAATTGTTTTCGTGAAAGCCGCCTTGCCCATCTGAATGGTGCAAGTGCGGCTTTTGCTATTTTATGATAACCAATTCTGAATCTATTCCACGATTCAGAACAACAGAAAGGATTTTTTATGAAAATTTCTCATTTCGTACTCTGTGGTGGACTGACATTTGCTCTGCTGCTGAGCGGCTGTGCAGATTCCAACACCAAAACCACTTCAAAGAAAACCGTTCCCCGTACAACGGTCGTCACAACCATCATTCCGGGCGAAGTCGGAACAGACCAGAATGTTGACGGTGCAACTGTCACCTTAAACGGTGTTTATCGTTCTTCCATCACCGATGTGCACAACGGGCAGAACTGCAATGCAATTTTCTTCTCGTTTACGGTTTCCAACCAGACCGATGCCCCGATTTCTGCCAACTTCCTGCAAACCTGTCAGATTCAGTTAGACGGAAAACCGTTTGATGCGTTTACCATCCAATCCATGCGGGCAACTTATCAGCAATTCGGACAAGATGTGGAAGATTTCTCTCAACCGATTCCTGCCGGAGCAACTGTAACAGGTTACATTGGTGCAGAAGTCTATGAGGACTACCAAGAAGGCGTATTGCTGTATAGTCCGCTGGCTGGCGGAAGCGGCGACAATCAGGATGATAGCAAATTGATTTCCTATACCTTCCACCCAGATGACCTGCTGGACATTGAATCTGCTCCCATGCAAACCGCTATGCCGACTGAATCCAACTCGTAACGCTATTGCAAAAATAAATATCCACAAACAAAATGACGCAGCCGGTTTTTCGACCGACTGCGTCATTCCAACAATGAGAAAAAGAAAAATTGAAGTATTCGTTTTTGCATCCGTTTTACTGGTATGGCTTTATTATAACAGTCTTTTTCCAAAATGTCAACCAGTTTTCCACAAGAAAAAATATTTTCGTTGAAACTACACAAACGCAAGATTCAATTTTTGTCCATTTCTCTAAAAAACAGGTTGTCCGGACACGTTATAAGCGACAGCCGTGCCCGGACAGGTTATACCACATGGATTCCCATGGGAATCCCACAAGGAATGGAAGGATGCAATTTTAGAATACTCCAAAAACATGATCAATTTCTGCGATAAAAATAGGGGCATTGCTTCTCTTGAAAAAAGTATCAGCCCCATTGCTTTTTTGTCATATCTCTGTATGGAATTTCCTATATTGTATCACAGCTGGATGAAACTGTCAACCCGTATCCATTTTTTTCTGAATTTTCACCAAAATTCAACATCTGTTTTTATAGAGATTTAACAAATTTTGGATACTATTTCCATTTTCCTGTTTTTCACGAAAAAAGCCGACTCTGCACTGTCCTGCAAGAGCCGGCTTTTTTGGTAACAACTGCAAGAACAGCTGCCCTAGTTCTGTTTTTTGGGAACGGCATAGAGGTTGGTTTCCCATGCCGGAATATAGAGCTGATGCCGAATATAAATATCGTAATTCGGGTTCAGTTTCTGAATCAGCAACGGCAATGAGAACATATCTTCATTGCGGTGATACAGCGAAACCATCAGCTTTGGTGTATAGTGGGCAATCGTCTGAGCAGAACCCCAGAGTGCTTCCCGTTCGCAGCCCTCGACATCCATTTTAATCAAGGTTGCAGGTCTGCCCTCTAAAACGCTGTCCACGGTTCTGGCATCAATCGTCTGCCCCGTTGCAGTTACCGCAGACTGTCTGCCTGCCTTTGTGGCGAATGGTACTTGTGTATCCGTACACCAAGCCGCTGCATGGAACGGATAGACATTTTGCATCCCATCTGTATTCTTCAGGAGTTTCTTAAAGTTCTTGCGGTCTGGCTCCATTGCATAAATCCGGATATATTTACCACGGGTATACTGGAGCACTTCCCGAATCGTATCACCATTGTAAGCACCCAAATCCACATAAATTTCATTCGGGGTCAAGTGCATCAGCTTCCGATAAATTTCGGATTTTGGCGTGGTGACATCCATCAGATAATGAATTTCGCCACTGATTTTAAAATTCAAAATGCTGGCATAGACTTCTCTGGAATAGTCATCTGCCAACAGGTTATAAACTGTTTCGATTTCGTCCGCATGTTCCAGACAATAATCATAGGTGAATAAACCGCCTCCGGCAACCGGTACATCCGGAACGAGCAGCGTATGCCGTTTGCTGATGTCCACGATTTTATCGACTAAGGACTGATAACCAGCAGCAAACGCCAGTACAATGACAAAATCGTCTACGGCTGCTTCAATTTCGGAAAGTTTCCGCACTTTGTGGCCTGCAAAAGAATGGCCTCTTACAAAATCATCGCTTGCAAAAATACCGGCAAACGGTATCCCTTTCTCCTGAAAAACCCGCATGATTTTTTCTGCACCGTCACCCATCCCATAAATAAATATCGGGCGGGTTTCTGCTTTCAGCTTTTCCCATGCTGTCAGTTTTTCTGTAATAAATGAAAGCATACTCAGGATCTCCTTTATCTCTCTATTCGTTTCTGCTGTCCTGTCCGCTTTTTTGCCGATAGGGCATCCGAAACGCCCCGGATATTCCATCCAAAAGAAATGCAGTCTGTAATCTGCTTTACAGCAGATCGTCATCTTCTCCATCCAGATCACCCGGTGCTTGATAAGGAGCAGAAATCCGTCCATTTCCGTCGCCCACAAATGCTGCACCGATCATATCTCTGCCGGCGATCCGCAAATTTTCCTGCCGCTCCCGAACAGAATTGCCGATGAGCTTGGAAACCTGCTGCGGATGCCGAATGGAAACCAGGTGTTTTTCCGGCGTGTCTTCATCCCGACTGAGAATGATGACTGTGCCGCAACCAAACAGCCGCTGGAAGAACGTCTGTTCAATTCGTTTGTCCACAATGCGATACAGTTCAATTTCATCCTCTTTTATGGAGAGAAAACCCACTCTTGTAATCAGCTGATGGTCTGTCAAATAATATCTGGTGAAAGAAAGCGGCAACCCCAGAAAGGTTCGCTTTTTATCTGTCCAAAGAATCGTTCCCCGATCGTCGTGTCGTGCCATATGGTTTTCCTCCTTTTTCTAATTCTGCAAATTCTGATTTGCGTATTTTGGGGCAAGATGCACCGGTACATGTATTGTTATTTTACCACACTTCCCGTGAGGTTGTCAATTCCATTTGCAAAAAAGCCGGCAAACGGAACAAGTTGCACAAATTTTCTCGCCGTTTCTTGTCGAAAAAGCGAACAACTTCTAAGATTTTCGCCGCTTTTTTTTGCAAGACCGGATACCGCTTCCAACGCTGCCGCTCTACCCAATAAAAATTTACAGCTTCGATGCCGGAAAAGTTTCGGGAATCTCTTGACTTTTTTTCGAAAACAGTGTAAAATAAAAGAGCTGTATATTACAAATCCGGTTGCGGATGCTGTTAGAAAAATGGCGTCCGTTTTTTTATTGGAATTGCGGCGTGCAGCTTTCAGAATATAGGGGTTCTGCACAAACAAGCAGACGGTTCTTTTTTTTACATCAGCGGAAGCTGCTGCTCTCCGAGTAGAATTTGCTTCCCTTTTTATGGATAAATCCGCATCAGTGTCGGCAATCTTGCCCACCCTGCGGCTTTTGGCAACTTGTAAAATAGGATATGGTACTGGATGCGTCAGGATTCGCTACGTTCGTTTTTTTCTGCACACCGCCCAACGGGAAACCGATTGTAAGATAAGTGATTCAATCAAAGGAGGGCGTGCAAAAAATGGAAATTGTAATCGTTTGTCTGGTTGCCTGCGTCATCTGTGTGGCTGCGGTTTTGGTCACCAACCATACTGCCACCCAAAAAGGCTACACCAAAGGTGTACAGGACGGGATTCAGCAACGAAAGCAACAGGCAGAAGCGGAAATTGGCTCTGCCGAAAAAGAAGCGGCTCGTGTCATTCACGATGCCAAGAAAGAAGCAGAACAGCAAAAGAAAAGCGTATTACTGGAAGCCAAAGATGAAGTCTTTCAGCTGCGTGCCGATGCGGAAAAGGAAATCAAAGACCGCCGTTCTGAAGTCAGCAGACAGGAACGAAGAGTACAGCAGAAAGAAGAATCTCTGGACAAAAAAATGGAAAACCTCGAACGCAAAGAGGACAATCTTGCCCGCAAACAAAAAAGCGTGGAAGAACGGCTTGCAGAAGCCGAAGCCATCAAGAATAGCCAGATGGACGTTCTGGAACGAATCTCAGAATTCACCCGGGAACAGGCAAAGGAATACATCCTGCAACATCTGGAAGACGAACTGGTGCATGAAAAGGCAATGAAAATCACCCAGTATGAGCAGCAGCTCAAGGATGACTGTGAGGAGAAAGCAAGAAACTACATCTCCCTCGCCATTGCAAAGTGTGCATCCGATCAGGTTTCGGAATCGGCAGTTTCGGTTGTGCCGCTGCCTAACGATGAAATGAAAGGTCGTATCATCGGCAGAGAGGGCAGAAACATCCGGACACTGGAAACCCTCACCGGCGTGGACTTGATTATCGATGATACACCGGAAGCCATTACACTTTCCTGTTTTGATCAGGTTCGGCGTGAAATTGCCCGTATCGCTCTGGAAAAACTCATTGCGGACGGCAGAATCCACCCGACCAAGATTGAAGAAATGGTGGAAAAGGCAAAACGAGAAGTGGAACAGCGGATTCGTGCAGAAGGCGAACACGCCGTTCTGGAAACCAATGTTCACGGCATCAACAACGAAATGATCAAGCTGTTGGGACGGCTCTATTACCGTACCAGCTACCGGCAGAATGTCTTGAAGCACTCCATCGAAGTTTCCAAGCTCTGCGGCGTTCTTGCCTCGGAATTGGGACTGGATGCCAACATGGCACGGCGTGCCGGTTTGCTGCACGACATTGGTAAGGCTCTGACTGCTGAAATTGAAGGCTCTCATGTACAGATTGGCGTGGATGTCTGCAAGAAGTACAACGAAAGTCCGGAAATCATCCATGCAGTGGAAGCCCACCACAACGATGTTGAACCGAGAACAGCACTTGCCTGTATCGTACAGGCTGCGGATGCCATTTCTGCGGCTCGTCCGGCAGCAAGAAGCGAAAACTACGAAAACTACATCAAGCGGCTGCAACAGCTCGAAAACATTTGTGCATCGTATGACGGTGTCGAAAAATGCTATGCGTTGCAGGCTGGCCGTGAAGTTCGGGTTATGGTCGTTCCGGAAAAGGTCAACGATGAAAAGATGGTGCTGATTGCCCGTCAAATCGCAAAGCAGATCGAAAACGAAATGAACTACCCGGGACAAGTCAAAATCAACCTCATCCGAGAAAGTCGGGTTGTAGATTACGCCAAGTAATCACCACCAGATTTCGATGGACTCCAAAAAGTATCTTGAAACCGCAAATCCAAACAAAGGATTTGCGGTTTTTGCTTTTTCTTTTTTCCTGCTTTTGAGAACCAAACTGGCAAAAAACACTTTTTTGTAATCGTTGACTTTTGAAAAAAAATATGATATAATACGAACAGTCTATTTTTATAAAAAGGAGTATTTTCATGGACGATTTTAAAAATAATCTGCCGGAATCCGACCACACTGGTTTCGCACCGCCGCAAAACGATGCAACCCCAACTTCGACCCCGGCAAATGATACTGCCGCTGATTCGGCAGCAAATCCATTTCAACAGCCTGCCCCGTCTGCGGATGCAGCAACCACTCCACCGCAGCCGGAAACACCGCCTTCTTTTTCCCAGACACCACCGCCATTTCAGCAGTCTGATTTCTCGCTGAATGGTCAGATTGTCGGTGCAAAGTCCAAAAAGAAAATGAAGGGCTGGAAAATCGCTGTCATCTCTGTTGTCAGTGCTGTGGTTGTCCTCGGAGCAGGAACAGGCATTGCCTATGCTGCCAGCGACACCGTCAAGAACTTCGCAAAGATGAACTTCAGCAGCGAAAGCGATTATTATCAATGGGTCATTGAAAAAAATACAAAGGACTGGGGGCGTTCGGTTTCTGACCGCTACGACAGTTCCCTCTCTCTCTCCAAGGAAGAACCGCAATCCAATCTGTCTATGAACATCACTCTCAGTGAAGAAGGACAGAAAAAGTTGCAGGAAGAACTCAACAGCGATGTTGATACCGATGAAACCATTACGCTGACATCTGCTGCAATCACGCTCAGCGGAAAAGTAGAAGCCGACAAGATGGGCGGAACGGTAACGATTACCCTCAATGGTGAAGATGTCTTAGAGGGCAACGCTGTGATGGATGCCAACAATATCTATTTGCAGATTCCATCTCTGTCCGACCAATATCTTTCTATGACATGGCAAGATGTTGAAACCCTCACCGAAGAAGAATATGACCTCTCTGACGAATTCGATTCTTCTATCGACTCCTCCGCACTGAATTCCTCTTCCCTGTTCCTGACACCGGAAGTCCTCGAAGACCGCATTTCTCCCTCTGACCTGAACAGCATGTTCCAGCGGTACGGTGAAATTATTGCTGACAGCGATGCGACCATTGCCCTGCTGAAAAATCAGGAACTGAGCATTGCAGACACAACATTTTCTTACACTGCCCTTGAAGCAACCTATCAGGGCGATGAACTGAAAACAGTTGTCAAGGAATTACTCGAAGAAATGAAAGAAGACAGTACCATCTCACACTATTTCGCTGCATCGGATTTGATGACAGAAGACGAATTTCAATCCAACCTGCAAGAAGCTCTGGACAACTGGAACGACACCACCGTTACAGAATCGGCAACTATTACCCTCTACGTTGACCCAACCGGAACGATTCGTGGCTGCCGCATTGCAGATCCGGACGATGCTGATTCCTCTTTGTTGGAATGCTATGCCGGAAAAGATGGCAAGCAAGTTGGCGTTTATTTCGATGTCAGCGGATTGAATGTCAGCGGGGTTCTGTCTGAAGGTTCTAAAGATACCTATAGTGGCACGATCACCGCTGCTCTGGAAAATCATTCTATTCTTCTGGATCTGGAAGATTTCAAGATTGTTGATGACGAACGGGGATACTGCTCCGGCAGTCTGACCGCTTCCACAGAGGATGAACCAAATCTGTTCACCTTGAGTCTGGATTCAGATGGAAAGTCACAGACATTCTCCGTTGACTGGGCAGTTGGCGGCACTAACTATGCAACCATCTCCTGCACGCTAAGCACCGACAAGGGCGACGACTTGGCACTGAATATTCCATCGGATTCTTTGGACTTGTCCGATGATGCCACAAAGGACGCTTACTTTGGCGATGGCACACAGACAAAGGACTGCCTGAAAAAGATTGCGACTGCACTGGGCATTCAGGATGCGGACAATTTTGCTGATTCCATTTATGATGAAATCAATGGCGGAGATGATTTGAATACACAGAGCTCTGATTCCGACATTACCACCTTGCCAGCAGATAGTGATAGACCAGTAGAAGACGGTGTCGAAACAGAAATTCCAACGGATACCACAGACACAACCGATTCTTCTGACAACGAACAGCGGATTGATGCAGATCTTTCCATTGCTGCCATTACCTACAACGGCGGAAAGCTGTTCCGATTCTATGAAAACAACATGGATTTGATTAAGCTGGTAGACTGTTCCGTTGACCCAACCATTGAATCACAGGATTACAATTGGTATTCCAATTCGGATGCTACGCTGACCCTTGGACTGGAAAATATGTCCACTTCACCAACAGATGCACAGACTTGCAATATCTTTGAAGTGGAAGTCTATGAAGGCTCGCCATCTGATATTCGAGTGGGTGTTGTCGGCATTGGCAGTTCCGTTGCAGACTTGGAAGCACAATTCAATGTTGACATTGTTCCAGAGGCAGAAACTGCCAGCACTTATGTGGTTTCCATCTATGACAGTGTTACCAATGGACAGAAGGCATATTCGTTCTACATTGAGAATGGCAAAATCACTGCATTTGATTTGGTAGACTATTCTTAATTTCTCCGTTGTCGATTCTATCAAAACAACAAAGAAAGCCGCTCTCAGTACAAATTTGTACCGAGAGCGGCTTTTTCTGTGCCGATTTTATGATACTTGCCACCATGACAAAACATGCAAATGCATCCCTTGAAACAGTGCTTCGGCACAATGAAAAGAACTTATCCTACCTTATGCACACTAATAATTTGAACGTATGGATAACCACTTTTAATGATTTCCATGGCACTAAAATCCGATTCTGCTTCAACCATTCTCGAGGTAGTGTACCAATGTTCTCCATCGTCGGAATGCTTAAAGCTAATTGAATATCTGTTCATGTTTCTATCACCTCCAACTTGATAGATTCTTAAGCTTAAGTTTATACGACTTGACTGGTCAATGTCGTTGTACATATTATACTGTTTTTTTTTTTTTTGCAAGCACTTTTTGTGAAAAACCAACAATTTTGTACAACTGCACAATGACCAATAAAATTTGTTGTAAAAAATGACAAAATTTGAACACAAAAAGAAAGCCGTTCCTGATACGATTCTGTATCAAGAACGGCTTTTTCTGTATCCATCTATTATCACTTGCAAGAATCCTAAAAAATTTCCTGCAATCTTCATTCTGCATGGCTGTCTTTTGGTTCAATAGGCATTTCCGGTGCAACAGACTCGTCTATAGATTCTGTCACCTGCTCCGGTTCTGGTGCAATGGATTCTGCTGCATCTGCCGGTGTTTCTATTTCCACGGCGGATTCTATTTCTTCCATTGGTTCTTCCATGGTAGTCAACGGTTCTTCTATTGCTTCCGGTTCTGCTGCATCTTCTAACATCAGCCGGTCAATGGCATTGCTGTTCAGCTGGGTAGAAAGCCGCACACGATCCAAATCATTCCGCATCCGATCCAGCATTGCTGCAACACGTCCGAAAATCTCCCGATTTCGCTGCTCTTCCTGCCGCAGCCGTTCTTTCTGTCGCTTGGCAATCTGAGAAAGTTCCTCGGTCTGCTGCATCAGCGTCCGAATCTGTGTCCGCAGCTGTAAATTTTCTGATTCCAATGCCCGAATCCGCTGGTCAGCACTCTGATTAAATGCATTCTGTCGTACCCCGAAATTGTGCATCGGCTTCGACCAGTTTTTGACTGCTTGCTGTTCCCATACTTCTTCCATATATGTATCTGCCATAACCCGCTTTTGCTCCGTGTGTTCCTCCATGTTGAACCCCTTTTTCCATCAATTGACCTTGTTCTTCAACCGAATCTGCCAGTCTGTCAATGTATCTGCAATGGTACGCTCCAGCGAAATTTCCGGCTTCCAGTCAATTGCTTGCTGCAACTTTGAAATATCCGCTGCAATGCTTGGATAATCTACCGGACGGAATTTCTGCGGGTCATGCTGTACTGAAATAGAAATGCCACTCTGCCGTATGATTTCATCTAACAGCGACTGAATGGAAACGGCTGTTCCCGAACCAATGTTGTAGATTTCACCCGGTACGCCATGCTGAATCAGCAAACCATATGCCCGTACCACGTCCCGTACATCCGTAAAGTCCCGAGAAGCAGTCAGATTGCCGACCCGTACCACTGGCTCTGCACCGTTCAAAATCTCTGCAACCTGCTTGCAGAAGTCCGATACAACGAAGCCTGCCATCTGTCCTGGCCCAATGTGATTGAACGGTCTTGCCAGAACAATATGCATCCGGTAAGCGTGAGCATAAACCTGCCCCAACATCGTCTGTGCAGCCTTTGTCATGGCATATGGATTACCCGGACACGGCAGCGTTGTTTCTGAAACCACTCGAATGCCATCCGGCAATCTGCCGTATTCATCGCCCGAACCAATCAATAATATCTTTGGGTCGTAAATTTCTATGGAACGAATCGCATCCAGCAAGTTCGCACAACCCTTGATATTCACATCAATGGTTGCCTGCGGATTCTTCCAAGAACGAGCAACGGAACTCTGTGCTGCCAGATGGAAAATATAATGCGGCCGTTCCTGCTCCAATACTGCCTGAATCTGTCCTTTTTCTAAGATGTTCACCGGAATAAAACGTCCTAAGCTGCTGCGTTCGATTGCTTCCCGTTCTTCCGGCAGCCCTGTAATGACAATCTCCCAGCCATAAGTATTTGCGAGATGGATTGCAAGATGTTTTCCAACAAATCCAGCACCGCCAATCAGCATTGCTTTCATAATCATTTCCCTTTCTTTTGAATGAAATTGCAACTTTTATATTTATATTTATATTTGTTATAAAATGGAATCTGCGAGCACATCATAAACCTGCTGCATCACCACATCTTCTGCAAAAACCGTTTCGACTCGTTTCTTTGCAGCTGCTCCGTACTTGCTTCGCAAATCCGCATCCGATACCAGCGTTTGCATCGCCTTTGCCAGAACAGTTTCCGATTCTGGCGGAACAGTCAGTCCTGTTTCTCCATCTAAGCTGACATATGGCACACCCGTTGGCAAAGCGGTATTGATGACAGGCTTTCCGTAAACCATCGCTTCCAATTGCACCAGTCCGAATGCTTCGCTGTTTGCCACGGATGGCAACACCAGAAAATCACATTCCTGCAAGGCTGCCCGTAAATCTGCATCGGATAGGCTGCCAAGAAAATGCACCGTGTCCATACCTTCTGCCATCTGCTGCAAGGTATCTTGCAGCTTTCCGCTGCCAATCAGAAACAATTCACAATTCTGTACCTGCTGCATCGCTTTCAGCAAGACCGTTACTCCCTTATAATAAACCAATCGCCCTACAAACAACGCTTTGACGGCTTTCGGGTGATTGGAATGCGGCTGTAAAACCGGATACGCTGGGGCTGCCCGATAGGCTGCAAGGTTGATACCATAGGGAATCACCTTGCATTTTTCCCGAACTGCTGGAAGAAATGCAGAACTGTCAATATGTCCCTGTGTTGCAGTCAAAATACAATCTGCTCTCCGGAGCAACCACCGCAGCAGCGGTGCATAAAACCGCAGCAAGGTCTTCTGCTTGATGACATCGCTATGCCACGCTAGCACGACCCGTCCCCGATAGCCTGAGAGCAGGCATGCCAAATCTGCCAAAGGAAACGGCATGTGAATCATCACCACATCCGTTTGCTTGGCATACTTCCGAAAATAGCGAAGAAACGAACCGGAGAGCGGACAGGAAAAATATGTCCCAATACTTCCGGCTCGCAGCACCGGAACACCCTCGATGGTTTCCCGTGCTGTTTTGCCCTTTTCCTGACAGACCAAAACCTGCACCTCTGCGGAAAACTGCGTCTGAAAACAGCGTGCATACTGCCGCACCAGCGTTTCAATGCCGCCAATATGCGGCGGATAAGCTTTGTTTACCAGTAAAATCCGAAGCGGTCTGCTCATCGTGTCAGTGCCTCCTGATAAACATCATACAGGGCAGCGGCTGCGTTTTCCCAAGAAAACATTGCTGCTCGCCGCAAGCCCTCTTTTTGCAGTCGCTCCCGCAATGCTGCATCTAGGAATAACTTTTCCAGTCCCTGTGCAATGTCCTCGGTATGGTGTGGGTCAACAATCACAGCGGCATCGCCTACCACTTCCGGCAGAGAGGCTGCCCGTGTTGTCAAGACTGGTGTTCCGCACGCCATTGCTTCCAGCGGCGGCATTCCAAAGCCCTCATAAACAGAGGGGAATACAAACGCCATTGCTCCGCACAACAGCGGCTGCACATCTTCTTCTGGTACATATTCGGTAAATAACACATCGTCCTCTAAATGCAGTGTCTGCACCAGCTGATAAATGTGATTATTCCGCCAGCCGTAACCGCCAGCTAGTACCAGCTGCGGTGCATCCGGATGCTGCTGCTTTAAGAGGGCATATGCCCGAATCAGGCGGTCTAAGTTCTTTCGAGGCTCTAATGTCCCCAGATAGAGAAAATAATTTGCCTGTAAGTGCATCCGCCGTTTCAGTTCTTCAATTGCCGGAGCGGCTGCCGGCGGCATCGGAGAAAACCGCAGCTTATCCACACCGCAGGGCACAACTCGAATCCGTTCTTCGGTCGCCGGAAAATACCGGATGATTTCCGTTTTAGAAAATTCCGAGTCGGTCACAATCAAATCTGCCCGATGCAGCGAACGCTGCAAGCCGGACTCCAACATGAAGCGTGTCCGTCCCCGTACGGTTTCCGGAAACGTCTTATAAACCATATCATGTACGGTTACAATTCGCTTTCCAGCAACCCCCGGCGGAATGATATAATTGAAAAAGTGCGTAATATCTGCATCTTTTCCAAAAAATGCACGGTACGGCAGCGGAATTGCCGTGGTCATCAGGCGGTACAGATAACCGGAAAAATGCCCCTGTCGAACGCTGACATTTCGCTGCTGTTCGTAATAATACAGCCGTTTCCGTTTTTCTGCCCCATCGCCTTTGTCAAAAAACTGTAGGACATACTGCTCTTCCGGATGCAGCATCATCATCGCCTGCACCTGTCCGGCTTCACAGTATCCAATTCCAGTCATGCGACTGCTGACCAATGGCAGTGCATCCAAGGCAATCCGCATGCCGTTCCCTCCTTTTTCTGAAAAATTGATTTACTGTACTTCTTTTTTTGCCAGTTCCAAGTCGTGGCGAACCATCCGTTCTACCAGTTCCTTGAACGAAATTTCCCGCTTCCAGCCGAGTTTCTCTTCTGCCTTTGCCGGATTGCCCAACAAGACCTGTACTTCTGCCGGACGGAAGAACTGCGGATTGATGGTGACAACCGTCTTGCCTGTCTTGCGATCCACACCGATTTCATCTGTACCGCTGCCCTGCCATGCAATTTCAATGCCCACATGAGCAAACGCAATCTCAACGAATTCCCGAACGGTACGGGTTTCATTGGTTGCAATGACATAATCATCCGGTGCATCCTGCTGAAGCATCAGCCACATTGCACGAACATAGTCCTTAGAGTGACCCCAGTCCCGCTTTGCATCCAGATTGCCCAGTTCTACATGATCCTGCAAGCCCAGAGAAATCCGAGCAGCTGCGGTGGTAATCTTTCTGGTGACAAATTCCAGCCCTCTGCGTTCCGATTCATGGTTGAACAGAATACCGGAGCAGGCAAACAGGTTGAAGCTCTCCCGATAGTTCTTGGTAATCCAGTGACCATACAGCTTTGCAACGCCATACGGGCTTCTCGGATAGAACGGGGTTTTTTCCGTCTGCGGCATTTCCTGTACCAGACCGAACATTTCAGAAGTCGATGCCTGATAGAACCGGCAAGACGGCTTTACAAACTTGATTGCTTCCAGCATCTTTGTAACGCCCAGTGCGTCAATTTCAGCGGTTGCCATCGGCTGTTCCCAGCTGGTTGCAACAAAAGACTGTGCTGCCAGATTATAAACTTCATCTGCCTGTGAAATCTGCATCGCACGAATCAGAGAAATTTCATCGGTCATGTCCGCATAGATAAAATGAATTTTTTCCTTGATGTGATCCACATTGCCGTAATCAACGACACTCTTTCTCCGCATCAGTCCATATACTTCATAGCCCTTTTCCAGCAGCAATTCTGCCAAATAAGAACCATCCTGTCCCGTAATTCCAGTAATCAATGCATGTTTGCTCATTGTTTTTATTTCCTCCTACTTCTACCTTTTTACCATCTATTTATTCTTGGTTGTCTTTATAACAATGCGTCCCGATTGCAAATTCGCAGGTTTTCAATGACCTTTTTCACGTCTTGCGTGCTGTCCTTTGCACAAATCAGGGTTGCATCTTCGGTATCAATCACAATCAGATTTTCCACCCCAACGGCTGCAATCAGTTTTTTCTGTCCGCAGATAATACTTCTCTGCGTGTTGACGGTGATGACATCGCCTTCAATATAGTTTCCATAATCGTTCGTCTTATTGATGCGTTCCATCGCCAGCCAGTTTCCAACATCATCCCAGCCAAAGCTGCCCGGCACGGTGAAAATCTGGTCTGCCTTTTCCATGATGCCATAGTCTACAGATTCGCTCGGGAATCCCTCATAGACCCGTTCCAAGGTGTCTGAAAAGGCATCTGTTCCATCTGCTGCGGCAATCTCCATCGAGCCAGCGTAAACTGTCGGCAGGAACTGTTCTAAGTTGTGCAGAATCGTGCTGCTCTTCCAGACAAACATCCCACTGTTCCAGAGGTAGCAATGAGCTGCCAAATATTCCTTTGCCGTGTCCAAATCCGGCTTTTCTACAAACTTCTCCACTGGATAAACGCCCGGCATATGGGATTCTGAACGGTTCGCAAAGCGAATATAACCATAACCCGTTTCCGGATACGTTGGCGGAATGCCAATGGTAACGAGCCGCTCGCCCTGCTCTGCAACGGCGATTGCCTGCCGCAAGGTATCTACATACAGGGATTCATAACGAATCAAATGGTCAGATGGCAATACCAGCATCATCGCTTCGCCACAGCGTTTTTGAATGACCGCTGCTGCCAGTCCAATACACGGGGCAGTGTTGCGGCTGCATGGTTCGGGCAGAATATTTTCTGCTGGCAGTTCCGGCAGCTGTTCCTGCACAAGGGCAGCATACCGCTGATTGGTGACTACATAAATGGCATCCATCTCCAGCAAGGGCTTCAAACGGTTGACCGTCTTTTGCAGCATGGTTTCCTTGTCCGCTGTCAGGGAAAGGAATTGTTTTGGTTTTGCCGTGCGGCTGCGTGGCCAGAAGCGTTCGCCTCGTCCACCTGCCATAATAACAGCAGTCAATTTCATGATGATTTGTTCTCCTTTTTTTCTTCGGAAGCAGCTGCCTCCGGTTCTGCCACGTGTTTTTGTACGGGAATATGGGTCTGCTCATGCAGTTCCTCGTTCGATTCGCCCGGAAAAAGTGCCGTCTTGATGGTCATCAGCAAAATCTGCAAATCCAGCAGCAGGGAATATTTTTCAATATACATCAAGTCCATTTTCAACTTGTCGTATGGGGTTGTATCATACAGCCCGATAACTTGTGCATATCCCGTCAAACCTGCCTTTACCCGCAGACGAAATGCAAATTCCGGCATCTCTTCTTCGTATTTTTCTGCCAGTTCCGGACGTTCTGGTCTTGGCCCAACGACTGCCATATCACCCTTGAAGATATTCCAGAGCTGCGGCAACTCGTCCAGCCGACATTTTCGGAGCACTCTGCCCACACGGGTAATGCGGTCATCTTCGCTTTTTGCCAGCTGTGGGCCATGTTCTTCGGCATTGCAGACCATGCTGCGAAATTTATAAACATAGAACGGTTTCCCGTTGTACGTCAAGCGTTTCTGCCGATAGAGCACCGGCCCGCCATCATCCAATTTAATGGCGATACAGACCCCAATACTCACCAGCAGTACCGGCACTACTAAAATCAGCGAAAATGCCAAATCAAACAGCCGCTTTACAAACCGCTGTTCCAGCCGCAAGCCACTGTTTCGACAAAGCACCAACGGCGTATCAAACAAGCGAATCTCTTCGCCGCCTCGGATGATGATATCTGAAATCTTCGGAACAATGTAAGTTCGCATCTGCCGAGAGAAACAGTATTTCAAAAGGTCGTTTCGCAGCTGCCCTGGCACATCGCAGAGAATCACGCCTTCATAGTTTGCAATCGTTTCCACAATGGCGGATTTTTCCTGATGGCTATCCACACAAGCACAAATCATATACTTTTCCACTCGCTGGCTCATTTTCAATACCAGTTCTGCGGCTGCTCGGTCGCCATAGACAACGACAAGCCGCCTTGGCGGGTAAAGTTGAAAATAGAGCTTATTGCAGAAAAAAATCCACAACAGCAGGATAATCAAGTCGATGCTCATTAAAATCACAAACGGCAAGAGCCTTGCAAAATGTCGGCTGATGAGGCTGACTTGCAAATATGTCACCAAATTCACGCAAAACATGGAAAGCATCTGACTATAAAACGAATCACTTCGCTTTAAATAGCCCACTTTCAGTCCGCCAAACGCCTTTCCAAATAACAGTACCAATACCGCATATAATAAAATCATGACCCAGTTGCCACGCCGATAAAACGGCAGCAACAAAAAATCACTATAAAAACGATACCAAATAAATGCGAAGCAGCCCGTCAAGGCTGCCAGTAAAACGCCAATCGAGCAAAAGGAGAAAACGCCACGATATTGGTCACGATTTTCCACAAATGCTTTCTTTTTTTGGCACATATGGGATTCACCACCTGTCGGTCATTCCAAAATATCAAGACTATTATAACAAAGCAGGGGGACAGTGTCAAGCATTTCCGAAATTTTCACCATCTTCTCACAATGCAAAACCCGTCAAAATCCGTCATTTCTGAAAAAAGAGAAGCAGAACCGCTTGCACGATTCTGCTTCTCTCTTTCCAATGAACCAATAGTCAATTAGCGATTTGAACGCAGCCGCCGAAGAATCATACGGATTCGCTGCGGCTGTAAGTAATTTTTGACGGTATGCAAAAATGTAACCATTGGGGAAACTGTTACCTTCACATCCTGCTGATGAGAAGGCACTTGTCCAACCAATACATTATCAACTTCCGGACATTGCAGCAGCATGCTGCAAAGTTCCATCACGGCTTCTTTTGTCCAAGCCGAATCGGAATCGGAAATTGAAAAATCATACCGCTGTGGTGATACCTGTCGGCAAACCAGCCAAAGAGCAGCAGATTGTTCTTCTGAATGGAAGGAACAATTCTGTTCTTTCAGGTGATTTTTCATGATGGTTGCCATATAGGAATCTCCCGCTGCCTGCGGTGTTTTTACCGTCACCATAATCCAATTTGGTGTACTCATCGTTTTTCCTTCCCCTTATTCCTGATTTCTGCAAAAAATCATGTCATTTTATCCAGTGTCAATTTGACAAACTTAGGAAATCGCATAAAAATAGAAATAATCTGAATCGCCGGCATACTGTACAGCAATACAATCCTGAATAGAATACCCCTTTATCGGATAAACCAAAATTGTATAAACACGATCACCTTCTGATTGAATGGCAACGGAAAATCCGGCAAGGTCATCCAAATCTTCATAGGAAATCGTAGTATAATCAGTCTGATAATGCACGCCATTCCAACGGGCATACTGAAAATCAAAAAGCGAACCATAAGTTGCAACGCCACGGAATGTTGTGGTAGTGGTTTCTGGTTCTTCGATTGCATTCGTTTCCACAGCAGTGGTTGTGAGAACGGGGGCTGGCTCAGTACAAATTGGTTCTGTCTGAATTGGCTCTTCTGGCGGTTCTTCGATTCCGGCATCAGGCTCTTCTATGATTGCGGATGGCGGCTCAACAGTCTGTACTGCTGTTGTCTTGCTGGCAGTAACCGTCTGTTTTGCTGCGGAAGCGGTTGTTTGCAAGGTAGTCTGTGTTTTCGTTGTGGTTTGAACTTGTAAAGTTGTTGTTGTCTGTGCTGGCAAGGTATGCGGTGTGGTCGTTTCCGCCGGCTGTTCGCTGACAGATGGTGCTGGCAACAATTCCGCTGTTCGGCGGTCAGTGAGATGCAGCCCTGCCAACGCAACCGTAACGGTCATACAGCACAGTGCAGCAGCACGGGCAAATGTTCCAAACGAACATCGCTGTAAGAAGAACGGTGACTTTTTGGATGCTGTTTGCGGCGTTTCTGCCTGCATTTTTTGCAGGATTGCTTGCTTCATCCGTTCTTTCGCCGCTTCATCCGGATTGAGATTGTCCCAAATGGCTTTCCAGTCCTGCTGCATATCCGTCACCTCCGATCTTTTTTTGGAGTGCTTCTCTGCCTCGCTTGAGGAGCGAACGCACTGTGGATTCTTTTTTTTGCATCATTTCTGCAATTTCCTTGCAGGAATACTCTTCATAATAATAGAGATATAGAACTGTTTTATATTTTTCCGGCAGCTGCATGAGGGCTTTCAAAACTGCAGTTTCTTCCGGCGTTTGATTGTCGGATTTTAACACTTCTTCCCAATCTTCTACTTCTTGTCGTTTTTGCCACAGCCAGCTGTGCAGCATATTCTTACAGACGTTGGAAGCAGTTACCACTAACCAGCCTCTTAAATGGGCATCGTTTTCCAATGGTTTTTGCGATTGCATCAACCGCAGGAATGTTTCCTGAACGGCATCTTCGGCATCGGTACGATTTTTTAAAAAGCTGTAGCAAATGCGATAAACAGCGTCAACATGCTGCACATAGAGTTCCGTAAACGCATCCTCATCCAGCGGGTTGACGCTTTGCATGGTCATTCCCTCCCTACTCGTCCCAATTGCGAACAATCAAGACTTGTTTTCTCTGCATTTCTCCTTTCATTATACCACGATTTCCATTTAATTGCTACAGCACAATATGAATCAATTTTGAACAACTCATAAAATTTTAAATATTGACCAAATTTCGATTTTTTTATCTGTATTTGTCTTTTTTACAGGAAAAACAAAAAATGCGGACACAGCATCGGGGAGAATCTGCAATCCGCATCATTTTTGCCAAAAAACACAAGTGGTATGTTTCTGTTTTCCCAATCCCAGACCATTTTTCCAGAATAGTCTGTCCTTTCCGGACTGGTTCCTCGTACCGCACAGTGCAATCCCCCATCACACCGCCCTTTCTCACGGCTTAGAGGAGCAACAGAACCGCATACTGCTTGTTCACACGGCAAGACCTGCCGCAAAAAATCCCTTCACTATAGATACAATTTTGCGGCAGAAAAAGTTGCAAAATCTGCAAAAAAATTTTTTATTTTTTTGCTTTTGTAGGATTGCACAAAATCAGAATCTCATAATTATGCAAATTTCACAGAAATATCCGTAAAAAAATCTGGTTCTTTTTGAAAAAAGCGTTTTCTTTTTCTTTTTTTTATGGTATAATAAAATTGTACATGCAGTGCCTGCAACCCAGCCGCTGCTCAGTTCTGCCACTGTCTATTCTGTTGCAGAACGAAATTTATCACACCAAGAGGAGATGCTATGAATCAGTACAAACGGCTCGCCGCCAACACCATAATTTTTGCAATTGGTTCGTTCGGCTCTAAAATCTTAACGCTGTTTCTGACAAAACTCTACACTGCCAACATCAATCCGGCAGACATCAGCACCAAAGAACTGCTCGAACAGACTGCAAACTTCTTAATTCCAATTGTTACGTTTTCCATCACAGATGCGATTCTACGATATGGACTAACCCGAAATTATAACAAGGGGAAAATTTTCACATCCTCTTATCTAGTACTTGGTTTGGGTGTCTGTGTCATGCTTGCCCTATCGCCGCTCATGCGACTATTGCCCTATACAAGCGGCTATCTATGGCTTTTAATGCTTTATGTGTTTATGTCCTCACTGCGTTCCATTCACTCGCAGTTCGTGCGAGCGAGGGGCATGGTCACGCTATTTGCATTTGATGGCATTCTTGCCACGATTACGCTATTTATCTTCAATGTCATTTTCATTGCCCTACTGAATATGGGCATCACGGGCTTCCTGCTCTCTGTCATTTGCTCCGACTTCCTATCTGCGGTTTTCTTGTGGTGGATTGCAGACCTTCGGAAATATCTCCATCGAAAATACATCAGCCCGAAAATGACAAGGCTGATGATTCGCTTTTCCATTCCACTGATTCCAACTACCCTGCTTTGGCTGGTAACGGGCTTTTCTGACCGGCTGTTTCTGCGGTATATGGACGGACCTCCGAATTTGGTTGGCGATACTGCCGCCGGTATCTACGGCATTGCCTCCAAATTGCCGAACCTGATTTCTACTGTTTCCACAGTATTCTATCAGGCGTGGAACATGTCCGCCATCTTGGAAAACGACTCCGCAAACCGCGGCCACTTCTACAAACAAGTTTTCTCTGCTTATGAGTCGTTTCTCGTCATTGCCAGCTCGGTTTTGATTGTGTTTGTCCGTCCGTTTTCCGACTTGCTGATTAGTACCAGCACTTACACAGAATATGCGGATGCCTACCGATATACACCGATTCTGATTATTTCCGTCTTTATGATGTGTCTGAATCAGTTCTTCAGCAGTATTTATGCGGCTTCCCAGCATACCTCCCACTCGTTTTGGACAAGTTTGGTTGCTGCGATTGTCAACCTGATTCTGAACTGGCTGTTGATTGGTGCGTTGGGTATTTCCGGTGCAGGTTTCGCAACCTTTGTCAGCTATCTGGTCAGCTATCTGATTCGTGTTGTTGATACCAAACGGTATGTGCCGTTCTATATCGACCACACACGATTTACATTGAATCTCGTTCTGATGTTTGCGATGACATTCGTCACCATTCAAACACCGCCGGCTTGGCATGTGATTGATGGCGTTCTGCTGACATTTACTGTTTTGTATAACTTCAAAGATTTGGTTTCTACGGTTCGGAGAGTATTGAAACGGGGATAAATGATTCTTGGGCAATGAATTGCGTACGGTTCGGCAGAATCGCTTCGCTCCTTCGCCGAGCTGAGCCAGCTCGACCGCAGTTCGCTTACGGCGAGAAAAATATTTTATCATCCATCAATCCAATTATTATTCTATAGAAAGGTCGTGTTTTTATGGCAACACCGCACAATCAAGCAAATCCCGGTGAGATTGCAAAAGTCGTTCTCATGCCCGGTGACCCGTTACGGGCAAAATTCATTGCAGAAACCTATTTAGAACATCCCGTCTGCTACAACACCGTTCGGAACATGCTGGGCTATACGGGCACTTATCAGGGCGTTCCGATTTCCGTACAGGGCAGCGGTATGGGGATGCCATCTATGGGCATTTATTCCTATGAACTGTTTCACTTCTATGATGTAGATGCCATCATCCGCATTGGTACGGCTGGCGGCGTTGCTGATTCTGTCAAGCTGCGAGATTTGGTGCTGGGAATGGGCGTCTGCACGGATTCCAACTATGCAGCACAATACAACCTGCCGGGCACATTTGCCCCGATTGCAGACTTCTCCCTGCTGGAAGCGGCAGTTTCTGCGGCAAGAACACTGAAAAAGCCGTTCCACGTCGGAAATTTGTGTTCCAGCGACCACTTCTATACGGAAAATGACCCCCTGCCGAAATGGGCAAAGATGGGCGTTTTAGCGGTAGAGATGGAATCGGCTGCCCTCTATTGCAATGCGGCAGAAGCTGGGAAAAAAGCCCTCTGTATCACAACCATTTCAGATTGTCCACTGCGGAATGAATCCACGTCCGCCGAAGAACGGCAGACCGCTTTCACCGATATGATGGAACTGGCGTTGCAGACTGCTGTTTCTGTACAGAAATAAGAAAGTTTTCTCTTTTTTCAGAATTCTTTAAGCATATTCTGCTATACTAGAAGCTGGAATGAACTTCCAGCACTTCCCCAAAGTGTGAAAACCGCTGCACGGTGATGTCGTGACAGCGGTTTTTTATGCTTGGAAGTTATCTGCATTTCCTGTTCGCAATTTTTCTCTTGTAATTCTACCGAAAATATGCTATAATAAAGAGAATCGCAGCCCTATTCTGGCTGCAATCAGCAAATTAGGAGGGATTTCCATTGGCAGCAAAACCATATTACATCACAACCCCGATTTATTACCCGTCCGGCAATCCGCATATCGGACATTGCTATACAACGGTTGCTTGCGACTCCATCGCTCGTTACCGCCGGATGCAGGGCTATGATGTCATGTTCCTCACCGGTACCGATGAACACGGTTTGAAAATCGAACAGAAAGCCGCTGAAAAAGGCGTTACCCCAAAGGAATATGTAGACGAAATCGTAAAAACATTCAAGAGCCTTTGGTCGTATATGAACATCAGTTATGACCGCTATATCCGGACAACGGATGATTATCACGTTGAAACCGTACAGAAAATCTTCAAGGAACTGTACGACAAGGGCTATATCTACAAGGGCAAGTATCAGGGAAAATACTGTACGCCATGTGAAAGCTTCTGGACAGAATCCCAGCTGGTAGACGGCAAGTGTCCGGAATGCGGCAGACCAGTCATTGAGGCAGAAGAAGAGGCATATTTCTTCAAGATGTCCCCATTTGCTGACCGCATCACCCACCTGTTGACCGAAACCGACTACTTGCAGCCGAAAACCAGAGCAACCGAACTCGTCAACAACTTCATCAAGCCAGGTCTGGAAGACCTCTGTGTTTCCAGAACCTCTTTCACCTGGGGTATTCCGGTCACATTCGACCCGAAGCACGTTGTCTATGTTTGGGTTGACGCTCTGTCAAACTATATCTCTGCACTGGGCTTCTATAATGATGCTTACCATGACTACGACCGCTACTGGCCGGCAGATGTGCATATGGTTGCAAAGGATATTATGCGATTCCATGCAATCATCTGGCCTGCGATCTTAATGGCTCTGGATTTGCCGCTGCCAAAGCATCTGGCAGTTCATGGCTGGATTACCTTCAATGGGCAGAAAATGAGTAAATCTCTGGGCAATGTCGTAGACCCGTTTGTACTGGGCGAACGCTATGGTGCAGATGCCATCCGGTATCACATCCTCCGGGAAATGGCTCTGGGTTCTGACAGCTCCTTCTCCAACGAGGTTCTGATTACCAGAATCAATTCCGACCTTGCAAACGGTCTGGGCAACCTGGTTTCCCGTACCGTTGCCATGGTGGACAAGTATTTCAATGGCACACTGCCGGAAAACCGAGAAGCTGGCGAATTTGATGATGATTTGATTGCAACAGCAACCGCTCTGCGGGAAAAGGTAGACGGCTTTATGGATCAGACACAGCTGAACCATGCTTTGGCTGAAATCTTCAAGGTTGTTTCCCGTGCAAATAAGTATATCGACGAAACTGCACCTTGGGTTCTGGCAAAGGACGAAAGCAAGAAGGCTCGTCTGGCAACCGTTCTGTACAACCTGCTCGACACCATTCGGATTATTTCAACACTGCTCTCTGCCTTTATGCCGACCACCATGCCGAAGGTTTGGGAACAGATCGGTGCAGGTGTAGCAGAACGCACTTATGAAAATGCGGCATCGTTTGGTGTTCTCCCAAAAAATGTCACAGTACACAAGGGCGAAATTCTCTTCCCGAGAATTGATGTAGAAAAGGAAATCGAAGAACTGAACGCCATCATCAAGAACAACGAACCGCAGCAGCCAGCAGAAGAAGAAGCTGCTCCAGTTGCAGAACTGGCTCCGGAAATCACCATTGACGATTTCGCTAAAGTTGATTTGCGGATTGCAAAGGTCGTAGCATGCGAAAAGGTGAAAAAGTCGAAAAAGCTGTTGAAATTGCAGTTGGATGACGGCATGGGCGGCAGACAGGTTGTTTCTGGTATTGCACAGTGGTACAAGCCGGAAGACCTCATTGGAAAGAAAATCATTCTGGTTGCAAACCTCAAGCCGGCAAAACTCTGCGGCGTAGAGAGCAATGGTATGATTTGTGCGGCAGATGCTCCGGATGGCAGTGCAAGTGTAATCTTCCCAGACCAGAGCTTGCCTTGCGGTGCAAAGATTCGATAACTTCCACATTGCAATTTTCATAAAAATACAAAAAGAACCGCTGATGCAAGCGAAAACAACCTGCATCAGCGGTTTTTCTGTTTATTTGGGCTCTGTCAAAATCACCCGATAACCATCGTGCCATGCGTGAATATGGTCTGGATGGGCTTTTGCGTAGGTGAACATGGTTTCCTGCAACTGCTTTATTTCCACGGTTTGTATAGCAGTTGCTCCGATAGTATTCGATAACATCTGAATTGCAACTATAAAAAGAACCGTTGATGCAAGGAAAAACAACCTGCATCAGCGGTTCTTCTGTTTATTCGGGCTCTGTCAAAATCACCCGATAGCCATCGTGCCATGCGTGAATATGGTCTGGATGGGTTTTTGCGTAGGTGAACATGGTTTCCGCCAACCCCTCCCGCAGGAACGCCTGCAACTGCTCTACTTCATGCAGCTGCACGCCTGTACACAAGTCTGAAATGGAAATACAAACCGCTCCATTCTCTGTTCGCATGAGCCGAAACGGCCAGACTTTACAATCAAACGGCTTGTCCTGCTCTGATAAGCCACAGCCGTACTCGGTCAGCACTGGACAGGCATATAATTCCTCGCCTTTGAGCGGCGGAGCGGCAAAGGTTTGTTCTGCTCCAACAGGAACAAACGCTGTTTCCGGACGGTATTTCTGAATCGCTGCCACTGTTTCTTTCGGCAGCACAGGCAATTCCCAGATGTCACTTGCATCAAACTGGCAGCACAGCTGACATGCTGCACAGGTTGTTCGAGATAAAATCTTTTTCAACATCGAATCCACTTTCTTTCTCGCTTTCCACAATGAACTGTGGAAACTTTTGTATTTGACAAGAACATTCCACAATTTTAATTGCAATCATCGCTCCAAATAGAACATGATACAAAAAGAGGCTTTCTATCCAGAAAGCCCCTTTTTTCAACTTGCAATCCTGAAAAATCTCGCTTACTTTTCGAGCGGTACAACCCAGTTAAACGGATCCGGCAACTTGCCCCACTGAATGCCCGTCAGGGTATCGTAAATTCTCTGAGAAATCTTACCAATCTTATTGTTGTTGATTTCCATAACCTTATCATCCCACTTTAGATGACCAACCGGAGAAATAACGGCTGCAGTACCTGTACCAAACACTTCATCCAACTTGCCTGCATCATATGCATCTGCAATTTCCTGAATGGTGATCCGGCGTTCGGATACTGGCAGACCCCAGCTCTTGCACAGTTCAATGGTAGACTTTCTGGTGATACCAGCCAGAATCGAACCTGTTTCCAAAGACGGTGTGACGATTTCGCCATCAATTACAAAGAAGATGTTCATTGCACCAACTTCTTCGATATACTTCTGTTCTACGCCATCCAGCCACAGAACCTGAGAATAGTTCTGCTTATGAGCATCATCCTGGCTGTGCAAAGAAGCAGCATAGTTACCGCCAGTCTTTGCATAACCCATACATCCACGAACGGTACGAACGTACTTGTCTTCTACATAGATGTTGACCGGATTCAGACCCGATGCATAGTATGCACCAGACGGAGAAAGAATAATCATAAACAGATACTGTGCACCCGGACGAACACCCAGGAACGGGTCAATTGCAATGATAAACGGACGAATATACAGGGAAGTACCTTCCAGATGCGGTACCCAATCCTTTTCCACTTCCAGCAGTTCCATCAGGCACTGCATGCCCAGTTCTACCGGCAATTCCGGAATAACCAGACGTTCATTGGAACGGTTCAGACGCTTAAAGTTTTCTTCCGGACGGAACAGCTGAATTTTATCATCGGCAGTCCGATAAGCCTTCAAGCCTTCAAATACAGTCTGACCATAATGGAAGCACATTGCTGCCGGACTCAGGCTGATGTTATCATACGGAACAATTTCCGGATCGTGCCAGCCCTGACCTTCATCATACGGCATAATCAGCATATGGTCGGTAAAGATATGACCAAAGCCCAGCTTGCTTTCATCCTGCGGCTTTTCCTTTAAGGTTGCCGCTAACTTTTTCTTGATTTCCATGATACAATCCCTCTTTTTTCATGATGGTAACAGAAAACAGGAGGAAAAACTGCTGTTTTCTGCTATTTAACCCTATTATAGCACAAATCTGCACCGTTTGCAATTCCATTTGCAAAAAAAATCGGAAAATTACAAAAAAAATCAGGTACAGCGATTGGATTCGCTGCACCCGATTCGGTTCTTCTGTCAGCAGATGCTACTTACTTCAGGAACAGGTTGAGAATGATGTCTGTTCCGAGTTTGATTCCACCGCCAACAAGCACACATAGTAAAATCAATCCGAACAAGCCGCCCATACAACACACCTCTTTCTTAAAAAAACAACCGGCTTTCTGTTTTCTTACAAGTGCATTGTACCATTCCAATTGTTCAAAAATGATAAAACTGCTGATTTTTTTGCTCAAAAACAAACCCAGACAGAATCTCTGTCCGAGCTGTTTTTCAGAATCCTTTTTCTTCATCTTCTTATAGGGGTGTGCTTGATTATAAAATACAGTATTGTTAGACTTTTATACCGTTTCTGCTGGCTGCTCCACATCGTCTATGATGTTTGGACTGGTACACCATACCAATGTCGTTGTGCAGGTTGTTCCCGACTGTTTGCAGGCATCACAACGCCAGTCCTGATAAAGATACACTGTACAATGTCCCAGATGTTTGTTTCCATGAGAATGATGGAAAGCTAGTGTTCCAATTACACAATTGTCTTAAGATTTGGCTTTGTTTCGTAGAACACCTTTCTACGATATTTTGGGGCAAATACAATGTGGTACTTGCAATTTCACTTCGAATGTGATAAACTATGTATGTCATTCACTTTGTGATGACCTCCTTTTGATTATTTTTGCAGTTGGTAGCCGCCTTTACCAAGAACCGCTTATGCGTGCAATGTCCCACTTCGCCAGCTTCATCGGATGCAGTAATGGCAAATGTGATTTCCCGACCGGATACCGCTGTAATTTCTGCAGTTGCAGTCACGGTCATGCCCTCTGGTGTAGCTGCGGTATGTGCCAAATCCAACGCTGTTCCAACGGTGGTTTCGCCATCCTCCAGAAATTCTGCAACAGCTGCACACGCTGTCTTTTCCATCAGTGCTGCCAGCATTGGTGTTGCGAATACCCGCAATGAACCGCTGCCAACGGTCACGGCAAGCTGTGCCTCTGTTACCTGCACGCTGGCAGATGCCTTTGTTCCAATTGTAATGGGCTGCATAAAAATGCCTCCTGTTCTTATTTTTCCAGAAAACACAAGTTGTTTTCTTTATTCTGTATCTGTATTTGTGGAGCTATCCGGTGCTTCTTCGTCCACCGCATCTGGCGACAGCATGTCACCTAAAATCCGGTCATAGGTCAGCGTATCCAGCTTTTCGTTCCGTTCCTGTCCCGGTGCATAGTTGGTGGAGTAAATCGGTGTTACCGGCATTTCATCCATCATGCTCTGTGTAAAGGAATCCTTCGGCATGCCAACTTCCTGCATCATCACATACGGCAGATAGAAAACGGAAACTTCTTCCTGCGGCTGTACCTTTGTCATATCCAAACCGAAGTTGTTCCACATGACATACTTCTGTTCATAGAGGGTGCTGCAATTCTCACTGGTGATTCCCAGCTGTGCATAAATGCCATCTTCGCCCCGCAAGGATGGGAAATGGTCGCCGATAAACAGCACGATTGTCGGTTCATCCAGCTTGCTCAGACGGTCAATGAAATCTGCCAGACCATCTGAAGAATGCTTTACCCACTGCAAATAGTTGTCAAATTCTGTTGCACCTGTTCCCTGATTGTATGGCTGGTGATTCTGCATTGTGGTCGCATGCAGATACAGCGGTTCATCGGTATCGGTAATCAGCTGTTCAATCTGATTATAAACGGTATTGTCATCAATATACGTTCCATACAGGTCAACCGGTACGGTAAAGTCATCTTCAAAAATCATGGTGTCAAATGAGAATCGACCATAAATCGAACGGCGATTATAGAAACTGCCCTGGAACGGATGCACATAAGCGGTAGAATATCCCTGTGCCTTATAGTAAGATGGAATGGTCGGCTGCTGCCGTTCGAGCAGCATTCTCTGCGGCATATTCGGATCATTCAGTGACTTTACAGGCAGACCAAACAGCAGTTCAAATTCTGTCCGAACCGTATAGCTTGCATAAGTTGGTGCAATCGCAGTGCCAGAAACGCCTTTCGCTGCAACTTCGTCCAGACCAGCATATACATCATCCGGAATGTTCAGTTCGTCAAATACTCGAAAATCTGCATAGGATTCCGACATGATCTCAATGACATTCGGTTTTACACCGTCTTTGAAATTGGTCTGATCGGTCACTTCGTCCAGATACTGGGCAACAGTAGAATCTTTATTTTCTTCATATGCAACAGGTTCTTCCAGTCGGTTGGCGATGTTCTCCGAACCCGTCTGCATGAAGAATGCCAAAAAGCCGTTGTTTTCAAATTTTTCATTCAGAATAAAGGTATTATCTGCCTTGGAAACATCCACACCGAAAAAAGCGTAAACCGGTGTGGACAAGGTTGGTACTAAAATGACCAATGCACAAGCCAGCAAACAGGACAATCCTGTAATCATTCGCCGCAGCCGCTTGGTGTGCAGTGAGAATTTCGGATGAAACCAGAATGCCACAATAATATACGCCAATACGATTCCGATGAAAATCAAGAGTCGAGGCGTGATTTTGATATAGGCAAACGAGGTTAAACTTTTGACACTGCGAAACAGTTTCATATCTGTCATGATCAAGTGGTTGCCATTCGTGTTGTATTTAAATAGCTCTGTAATACTCAGTGCCATATACAACACGCTTTGCAGAAGCATGGCGAGCCATCCTTTCCGGAACAGCAACAATGCCCCTAAGAAAATCAATCCGGCAATTAAAATGTTGAATAACATGATAGTCGGATGGTCTGCAATAAAAATGACCAGCTTGCTGAGATATTTATCTTGGTTCAGCTCAGCCATGCAGACGATGAAAATCGGAAACAACAACAGCAACATGCGATTGGTCATCGTGAACCGCAGTGTGTTTTCATTCCGCCGTTCATTACAGGCACAAATCTTTGCCCGCAATGCAGAAATAATCTTATGTAGCGACTCCATAACGGAACAATTCCCCTTTCAATGATGGATAAACTGCCGATTTTACGGACAGTTTTTCGTTTTTTGCTTTTGTGCTATCATTTACTATAGCACAAGTTGCAGAAAACTGCAAGTATCTGTTTTATCATTTTTCCGCTTTTTTTAGATTTTCGTGAAAAGTGAAAAAAGCCTTTCTTCTCATCCTTTTTTTTTGTATATTTTCGTTAGATTTTACAATCCTTTTCCACGCCCTTTTACAGAACAGCTGCATCCGCTTTTCCACAGACGATTCCAGAACCATCCACGCTTTCCACAATTTTTATGTTGTCCATCTGAAACGGGCGTTTAAAGCAGTCTGTCCGTGGGAATCTGAAAATTTTCTCAAAATGAGTAATTTTTTTCAAAAAGGGCTTGACAAACTTTCCAAAATGAATTATACTAAGACTCACACGCAACTCATTTTGAAAAATATGAAAGGAGATTCCCCTCTTATGAACGCCATGTTAGAAGCCTATCGCAACAGCTGCAACCAGCTGACCATTCGCATTTCTGAATTATCAGAACAGATACAACAAGCCCGATCTGAAACAGAGGCAGCTCTATTAAACAGCCGAAAACGCCTGCTTCAAACAGAACGTCTGGAGCTGCTCCGGGATATGCAGGACATGCAGCCCTATGTAAGGGGGAATGTACATGAACCATAAACGCTGGAATCTGCCACTCGAACAGCTGGCAGATGCTCGCAAACAGGAACAAAAAACAAATCAATGGTTAGAATTTTTAATAGAAAATCGCTTAACTGCAAGACAAAAACAAATTCTTGTGCTATACTATTATGAGAAGCAGACACTCCGAGAGATTGCCGACCAACTCGGCATTACCGAATCCACAGTCTGCCGCACGAAAAATCGTGCCTGTCAGCGACTCTCCTATTATGCTGACCCAAATTTCACCCGAAAGGAGCTTTCCAACCATGAAGACCCCGATTTATGATGCCCTGCAAGCATATGCAGACCGTCAGCCCATTCGTTTCCATATGCCCGGTCACAAGGGGCATTCTGCCATTCCTGCTTGGAATCCGCTGTATGCCCTGGATATTACAGAAATCTCCGGTGCTGACAGCCTGTTAGAAGCAGATGGCATTATTGCAGAAAGCGAACAGATTGCAACTGCTCTGTTTTTCTCTGCTGGAACAGTCTATTCCTGTGCCGGTTCTACGGGCTGCATTCAAACCATGCTGACCCTTATGAAACAGGAAAACCGTACCATCATTGCTGCCCGAAATGTTCACCGCAGCTTTTTAAACGCCTGCATCCTGCTGGGCTTAACCGTCAAGTGGGTATATCCAGAAACCAATAACGGACTGCTCTCCGGACAGTATACCCCAGAACAGTTTGCTGGTGTGCTGGCGGAAACCGAAGAACCTGCCTGCGTCTATGTGACTTCGCCGGACTACCTCGGAAAAACTGCTGACATTGCCGGCATTGCTGCCGTCTGCAAGCAATACAACGCCCGTTTCTTAGTTGATAACGCCCACGGAGCACATCTTGCCTTTCTCAAAGATGGCAAGCATCCCATTCAAAATGGTGCGGATTTCTGCTGTGACTCTGCCCATAAGACATTGCCTTGCCTGACAGGCTGTGCCTATTTACACGCTGCCCACGAGGAGGACGTTCCACGCATCAAAGATGCGATGTCCATGTTCGTTTCTACCAGTCCTTCCTATTTAATGCTGCTCTCGCTGGATGTTTGCAATGCCTATCTAGCCGGAAAAATCCGCAGCGACTTGGAACGCATCTGCAAGCGAGCAGCTGCCCTGAAAAAACGGCTCTCGGAAAAATATGTCTTTCTGGATGGCGACCCGCTACATCTGACCATTGATGCTGCTGCTTCAAAGCTGAACGGTCTGGACTTGGCAGCTCGCTTGGAACGGGCAGACTGCGTGCCGGAATATGCAGATCGGGAGACGGTGGTACTATTATTATCACCTTATAATGTGCCGGAAGAACTGGATGTTCTGGAAGTCACGTTGCATATGATTGTCGCCGAATCGTATCCGGAAACACAAACGGCGGAAATTTTACTGCCACAACCGGAAGTTGTTTGTAGCATGCGAGAAGCGGCACTTGGTGCACAGGAAGTCATTCCCGTTGCGGAAAGCATCGGGCGAATCTGTGCAGCGGTCAAAGTACCCTGCCCGCCAGCTGTTCCGATTGTATGCAGCGGGGAACGGATTGATGCCCAGAGTGCAGCGGTTTTGCAGCATTACGGGATTTCGGAAATCGCTGTGGTGAAAGAAATGGATTCGGGAGAATCTGTAGCAGCTGTTGCAGAAGAACCGGATTTGGAAACAGAATCGACCACATCAGAAGCGTAAAAATAAATAGTATCAAACAGCAAAAAGCGGCGGTGCTCAAAGCACTGCCGCTTTTCTGTATGATTATGGGAAAGGTTCAGCCTGTTGAAATTAATACATGCCGCCTGCCGGTGCAGCCGGTACCGGTTCATCCTTCTTAATGGTTGCAACTGCACTCTCTGTGGTCAGTACCATAGAAGCAATCGATGCAGCATTCTGCAATGCACTTCTTGTTACCTTGGTCGGATCCACAATACCGCTGCTCAGCATATCACAGTAATTTTCGGTGTATGCATCAAAACCATAGCCAACTTTGCGGCTTCTCCGAATCTTGTCAATGATCACACTGCCTTCCAGACCTGCATTGGCTGCAATCTGACGAAGCGGTGCTTCCAGTGCACGCAGAATAATCTTTGCACCAGTCTTCTCATCGCCTTCCAGTGTCGGAATCAGCTTTTCAATGGTCGGCATTGCGTTAATCAGTGCGGTGCCGCCGCCTGCTACGATACCTTCTTCTACAGCTGCCTTGGTTGCAGACAGAGCGTCTTCAATCCGCAGCTTCTTTTCCTTCATTTCTACTTCGGTTGCTGCACCAACATGGATGACTGCAACACCACCGGACAGCTTGCCAATCCGCTCCTGCATCTTTTCCTTGTCAAAGTCAGAAGTAGAAAGTGCAATCTGGTTCTTGATTTCCTGAATCCGTTCTGCAATGGCTTCCTTTTCGCCAGCACCACCAACCAGAATGGTGTTTTCCTTGTCGATGACTGCCTGACCAACACGACCCAGCATATCAATGGTAGCATCCTTCAGTTCCATATCCAGATCCTTGGAGATGACAGTACCGCCAGTCAGGATGGCAATATCCTCCAGCATTTCCTTTCTTCTGTCGCCAAAGCCCGGAGCCTTCACTGCTGCACACTTGAATGTACCACGCAGGTTGTTCAAGATAATGGTGGTCAGTGCTTCGCCTTCGATATCTTCTGCAATAATCAGCAGCTTCTTGCCCATTTGTACAATCTGTTCCAGCAACGGCAGGATTTCCTGAATGTTGCTGATGGTTCTGTCTGTCAGGAAGACCAGAGCGTCATCGTATACGACCTTCATCTTCTCCCGATCGGTTACCATATATGGAGACAGATAGCCACGGTCAAACTGCATACCTTCTACCACTTCGCTGTAGGTCTCTGCGGTCTTGCCTTCTTCAATCGTGATGACACCATCTGTTGTCACCTTTTCCATTGCCTCTGCAATCAGCTTGCCGACATTTTCATCCGCAGAAGAAATGGTTGCAACTCTTGCAATATCCTCAGAACCGTTGACTTCCTTGGAATTTTCCTGAATGCTGTCCACTGCGGCATCGACTGCCTTTGCAATCCCCTTGCGAAGTACCATCGGGTTTGCACCTGCTGCAATGTTCTTCAGTCCTTCGTGAATGATTGCCTGTGCCAGAACGGTTGCAGTTGTGGTACCGTCACCAGCGGCATCATTGGTCTTGGTTGCGACTTCTCTTACCAGCTGTGCACCCATATTCTCAAAAGCATCTTCCAGTTCGATGTCCTTTGCAATGGTCACACCATCGTTGGTCACCAGCGGGGCACCAAATTCCTTATCCAGTACCACATTTCTGCCCTTCGGACCGAGGGTAATCTTTACGGTGTTTGCCAGCTTATCAATACCAGCCACAATTGCATCTCTTGCATCTGCATTGTATTTAATTTCTTTTGCCATGATTCTGCACTCCTTTTCTCAATTGCCTTTTTTCATGTACTTATTCTGCAACAACAGCGATGATTTCGCTTTCATAAACAACAGTCAGTTCTTCGCCGTTTTCCTTGATCTTCTGACCAGCAGTTTTGCTCAGCAATACCTTGTCGCCGACCTGCACTGCCATCGGAATCAGCGTACCAGTGGAAGCAACCTTTCCTGCACCACATGCAACAACAGTTGCCGTTGCATAGCTGCTGGAAGCTGCCTTTGTTGTCAGGATCAGACCGCCTGCGGTCTTTTCTTCCTTTTCCTCTTCTTCAAACTTGACAATCACTCTATCTGCCAATGGTTTCAACATAACGCTCTTCCTCCCATAAATTTTATAGTTTATCACTTACATGCTGTTTGTGTTAGCACTCTTTTTTCCTGAGTGCTAATCTTATTATAACAACTTTTTCGGAAAAATCAAGCCCAAACGCTGCCTTTTTTGGAAAATTGTATGGTTGCACAATTTTGCATGGATAATCGTTGAAAATTTATTGGGTATTTACAGCAATTGTGACGATTTTTCCAGTTCTATTTGAATTTCGCCGGTTTGCCAACAAATACATTTTAGATTTTTACAAATTTCATAATTTACATTTCATACATAAAAAAACCACATAAATTTCACCAAATAATTTCCATCCTGTGTTATCATGCTGTTAACAGGCAATTTAAAATTTGCCACAAAAATCAAAAGAACTGTGAGGTTGTATGAATTATGGCATTAGAAAAAGTACTGGTCGTAGATGATGACCCAAATATTTGCGACGTCTTAATGATGTATCTGGAAAACGAAGGATACAGTGTCATTCTCTCTTATGATGGCGAAGAAGCATTGGTCAAGTTTAACGCTCTCAAGCCGGACATCGTTCTGCTGGACGTAATGCTGCCGAGCATGGACGGCTGGCAGGTTTGCCGGGAAATCCGGAAAAAGTCCAGTGTGCCGATTATCATGATCACTGCAAAGGGCGATACTTTTGATAAGGTACTCGGTCTGGAGCTCGGTGCAGATGACTACATCGTAAAGCCGTTTGACACCAAGGAAGTCGTTGCTCGAATCAAGGCAATTGCAAGAAGAGTCAGTGCTGCTCCGGCTGAAACCGAAGTACGGGAAGTTCGTTATGACAAGCTTTCTGTCAACATGACTCGTTACGAACTGCGGGTAAATGGCAAGGTTGTTGACACGCCGCCGAAAGAACTCGAACTGCTGTTCTATCTGGCATCCAATCCAAACCGTGTTTATACCCGTGACCAGCTGCTGGATGAAGTATGGGGCTTTGAATACTACGGCGACTCCCGTACCATTGACGTACACATCAAGCGGCTTCGGGAAAAGCTCGAAGGCGTTTCTGACAAGTGGGCCCTCAAGACCGTTTGGGGCGTTGGCTATAAGTTTGAATCTGAAGAAGAAGAATAATGAAAGACCGTGCGAAAAAATCTCGCCGCTTTCATCCGCTTTCCCTGCGTTTAATCTGTACGGAAATTCTGGCAATGCTGGTGTTGACTGTCATTACTGCCATTCTTAGTATTGTTTGGTATAAAGTATCTCTTTTTGCCGCAATCAGTAAAAATGACCGTGTGCTGGCATCCAACATTGTTTATCACTACGATCGGGAAAAATCAACAGAAGAAACCAGTGCGAATTGGATTCCGGACGGTTATGTACAGGATTTGTTCGACTGGACAACAGACACTTCCCATACTTTTTATTTTCTATTCGATGAAACTGGAACGTGTCTGATCTGCTCGGGACAAGTCAACTGCAATCGGTCAGAAATTACATTGAATCTGGATATTCTGAACGATGTTCAGATCAATGGGGAATATTTCTCGGATACACTTGCAATGTTGAATCCAAAAGAATCCCGTCCTATGATCAGCAATGGTTCTCCAGTGACGTTTACAGAACCGAACGGAACAGAAACGACTTACTATCTGTTCAGTAACACGCATACTTCTGTACTGGACTCATTCACATCTCTTACTTGGATTTATGGGATGCTGTGCTTCGCTGTTTTAACGGCCGCCCTCATTGCAGTTACTGTGTTCTTCCTGAACCGCAATCAAAAACCACTGGCACAGATGATGCAGGTTGCCCAGCAATGTGCAAGGGGCAACTACACGGAACACCTGAATCCGGGCAGCTTTGAAGAACCATCCTATGAGGATATGGCGTACAGCATCAATGAACTTGCTTATGCCGCAGAAAATGCGGAAAATCAGCGGAAACAATTCGTTTCTAATGTTTCCCATGAGCTGCGAACCCCAATGACGATTATCAGCGGATATGTGGATGGCATGCTGGACGGCACTGTTCCCAAAAATAAGCGGATGCAGTATCTTTCGATTGTTTCGCAGGAAATGCAGCGGCTGAAGATTTTGATTTCTTCTATGCTGAATCTGACAAAGTTCGACAATGGAACGATTGAGATCCATTATCAGCTCTTCCCCATTCAGGATTTGGCTTTCCGTACCATTTTAATGTTTGAAAGCCGTCTGGAAAAGCGAAATATTACGCTGGAAGGTCTGGATTCTGAACCCGTACAGGTTTGGGGCGACCCCGACCTCATCGGACAGGTCATTTATAATCTCTTTGAAAATGCTACCAAATTCGTCAATACGGGGGGAACAATTACGTTCACCTTTAAAGATGAACCAAACAACACCAGCATTGCCATCCGAAATACCGGTGCGGGCATTTCCAAAGAAGAATTACCGAAAATTTTTGAACGCTTTTATAAGTCGGATGACTCCAGAAGCCACGACAAAACGGGACTGGGCATCGGACTGGACATCACCAAACACATTGTGCGTCTGCACAAGGCACAAATTTCTGTGAGCAGCGAAGAGGGCGAATATACCGAATTTCTGATTCGTCTGCCGAAAAAGGATGCTCCGGCAGAATCGCCGACAGAGGATCCCGAAAAGCAGCCAAAAGATGCACGATAAAACAGGCAGACGATGGAATTTTTCTACATCGTCTGCCTGTTCTGTATTTTGACTTGAAAGGAGTCTGTTTTCTGATGGAAGAACATCCGTTTTCTCCGATTCCGCAGCAGCAGCCTGCTCCACAACAGCAGTCCCCTGCACCGCCGCCCTATACAAAGGTTTCCTCCTATGCAGTACCATCACCAACTCCGGAACAGCCGCAGCCTGCTGCACAAGTTCCGCCACCGCCAGTTTATCCGCCGAACTTTGGACAACCACAGCCTGCTGCACCTTATCCGCCACAGCAGCCCATCTATCCGCAGATGCAGCCCATGCAGCCGATGCCTGCTCCAAAGCAGAAAAAACGGCGAACCAAACAGAAACCTTCTCCCGAACAGGCTCGCTTGACAAAATTGGCTTGGATTGCCATTTGGCTGGCGTTTCTGCTGCTGGTCTACTGCATCGCCAGCGACTTGTTCCGTTATTTCCAGATGGACGACCAATCCCCGACCATGCAGCAATCTTCCGCTCCAACCATGCACATTCAATATCAGGAACGCCCCGTTTCGGATGCCATTACACAGCCGGATGAAAACGGAGCGTACACGGTTGCAGGCGTTGCGGAGGCAGTCGCTCCCTCGATTGTTGAAATTACGGCTGCTTCCGGCAGCATACCGACAAGCAGCGGCTCTGGGATTATCTTGTCGGAAGATGGCTACATTGTCACAAATGCTCATGTTCTGCAAAATAGCGATACGTTCTGGGTTACATTGAATGACTCGGATGAAGCCATTTCAGCGGACTGCATTGGAATGGATACCAAAACAGACTTGGCTGTTTTGAAAATCAACCGCACTGGATTGCCAGCTGCAACCATTGGCGATTCTGATTCCCTGTTGGTTGGCGAAGAAGTCGTTGCCATCGGCAACCCTGCTGGACTGACGGGAACAGTTACCAACGGGATTGTATCTGCTCTGCACCGGAAAATCAAAAGTGCTTCTACAGGCTTTGAAATGGACTGCATTCAAACCAATGCTGCCATCAGTCCGGGAAACTCTGGCGGTGCATTGGTGAACTTATACGGGCAGATTGTCGGCATTACTTCTTCCAAATACACCAATGCTTACAGCGGTTCTGCTTATGAGGGGCTGGGGTTTGCCATCTCTATCAATGCTGCTATGCCGATTTTGGAAGAATTGAGTTCGCAGGGCTATGTGTCCGGTCGGGTTCGCATCGGCATTACGTTCCGGTCGCTGGATATTACAGAGGTGCAGGAAGAGTTCCACGAAACTTATCAGCTAAGTGACCGGACACAGGTATCTGGGCTTTGGATTTCTGAAATTGCTGAGGACTGCGATATTTCCAACACAGAATTACAGGTTGGCGATGTCATTGAACGGGTAAACGGCACGGAAACAGCGGATTATGACCAACTGAATGCGGTTTTATCTGACTGCAAGGCTGGCGACTCCCTTACTGCAGATTGCTGCCGATATGATAAAAATGGAAAAAAGTCTTCGTTTACAATTACCTTTCAGCTGATGGAAGACCGGTCGGGAAATTTCTAAAATGTGGATTGGAAAACTATGCTCTTAGGAAAAACGGTCTTCCGCATCCGGCAAAAGGGGGTTCCACCCCTGCTTTTGCCTACCAGCATGCTGCAATTGCCCCGTTGCCTTGTCCGAATTTGTAACTTCTTTCATAGAAATAATCAAATTGCGGATTAGTAAGTTCCAAAAAATGCAATTGCAGCTGGAAAAACAGACTGCAAAATTCAATTTGCTTCGCAAACGTGGGCTACTCGCCCACACCTCGGCAGCATTTTTGAAAAACTGCTGCACCGAAAAACTTTTCAATCCGCCTGCGGCGGAAAATCGTTTTCATTCGCTCATTTGCACATCTTTCCAAAATCCTTGACATTTTTCAGGCTTTCGTTTATAATTAAAAATAACACTGCACACATTGTGCAAAAAATCATAGAAATGAGGAAATTGTAATGCTGACCAATCAGGAAAAAAGCATGGACAAAATCGTTGACCTTTGTAAGTCCAGAGGCTTTGTATATGCCGGTTCTGAAATCTACGGCGGACTTGCCAACACTTGGGATTATGGCCCGCTCGGTGTTGAACTGAAAAATAATATCAAACGGGCTTGGTGGCAGAAGTTCGTTCAGGAATGCCCATATAATGTCGGTCTGGACAGTGCCATTCTGATGAATCCGCAGACTTGGGTCGCTTCCGGTCACCTTGGCGGCTTCTCTGACCCGCTCATGGACTGCAAAGCCTGCAAAACTCGCCACAGAGCAGATAATTTGATTGAAGACTTCGACGGTACAAATCCGGCTGGCTGGTCAAATGAAGAAATGATGAACTACATCCGGGAAAAGCAGATTCCGTGTCCAAACTGCGGTAAGTCTGATTTCACCGACATTCGGCAGTTCAACTTGATGTTTAAGACTTTCCAGGGCGTTACAGAAGATTCTAAGTCGGAACTGTATCTGCGTCCGGAAACCGCTCAGGGTATCTTTGTCGACTTCGCAAATATCCAGAGAACAACTCGGAAAAAAGTTCCGTTCGGTGTTGGTCAGATTGGTAAATCTTTCCGGAACGAAATTACACCGGGTAACTTCATCTTCCGTGTTCGGGAATTTGAACAGATGGAACTGGAATTTTTCTGCAAGCCAGATACCGACCTCGAATGGTTCCAGTATTGGAGAGGCTACTGCAAGGACTTCCTGCTGAATCTGGGCATCAAAGAAGAAAACTTACGGCTGCGTGACCACGATGCAGAAGAACTCTGCTTCTATTCGAAGGCAACCACAGACTTTGAATATCGCTTTGCATTTGGTTGGGGCGAACTGTGGGGCGTTGCAGACCGTACCAATTACGACTTGACTCAGCACATGAACCACAGCGGCAAGTCTATGGAATACTTCGATCCGGAAGAAAACCGCAAGTATATTCCATATGTCATTGAACCGTCTTTGGGTGTAGAACGTCTGTTCCTGTCCATCGTAACAGAAGCATATGATGAAGAAGTTGTTGACGCAGAAAAGAATGATACTCGTGTTGTCATGCATTTCCATCCGGCACTTGCTCCGTATAAGGCTGCCATCCTGCCGCTGTCTAAGAAGCTGAGTGCTAAGGCTCAGGAAGTCTATGCACAGCTCTCTAAGAAGTTCATGATTGACTTCGATGATACGGGTTCTATCGGTAAGCGGTATCGCCGTCAGGATGAAATCGGTACACCGTTCTGCATCACTTATGACTTCGATACGCTCGAAAAGGATAACTGCGTAACCGTTCGGAATCGGGATACCATGGAACAGGTTCGGATTCCGATTGCAGATCTGGAAGCTTATCTGAGCGAAAAGGTAGCTCTGTAAGCTGTCATTCTTCTAAAATAAAAACAAAAACCGCCTGCTCAACGAATTTTGGTTGAGCAGGCGGTTTTTTAATATTCTGCATTCAAGTTTTCGGTTTCTTCTTCCCCGAAAACGGATTCCTTCATTTCCGACGCAGCTGTTTCAGCTTGTCAAAAAAGTTTTCCCGTTTGCTGTGGTTCTTTTCATCCAAAGAATTGTCGAAATCTTGCAGCAATTCTTTCTGCTTCTTCGAAAGTTTCTTCGGTACTTCTACATTTACGGTTACATACTGGTCACCACGGGCATCCCGCCGCAGCAGTTTCACACCCTTACCACGCAGACGGAATTTTGTTCCGCTCTGTGTTCCCTCCGGAATGGTGTACTTTACATCGCCGTCAATGGTCGGCACGATGATTTCTGCACCTAAAACTGCCTGTGCATAGGTAATCGGAATGTCACAATAAATATCGCTGCCCTCCCGTTCAAACAACGGATGGGACATCATTTCTACTGTTACATAAACATCACCAGCAGAACCACCGTTCAAGCCAGCATCGCCCTTTCCGCTAATACGGATGGTTTCACCATCATTGATGCCTGCCGGAATGTTCAATTCCAGATTTGCAGTCGAACGAATCCGTCCGCTGCCTTTACACTTGCTGCACGGGTTGGTAACGATTTCACCCCGTCCACCGCAACGGCTACATACACGGGTGCTCGAAATTACACCAAATGGTGTCCGCTGATTGGTCTTGACACTGCCTCGGCCATTGCATTCCGGACAAACCTGCTTTTTCGTATTGCTGTCTGCACCTGTTCCGTGACACTGCGGACAAGCATCCATATGTGCAAAGCTGATGGTTTTCTTTACGCCCTGACAAGCCTCCATAAAGCTGATCCGAACATTGCTGTGAATATCGCCGCCCCGTCTTGGTGCGTTTGCATTTGCTGCGGCACTTCTTCCACCGCCGCCGCCAAAGCCGCCGAATCCACCGAAAATGCTCTCGAAAATATCGCCCATGTCGCCAAAGCCGCCGAAATCGCCTGCTCCGCCGCCAGCTCCGCCAAAGTTCGGATCTACGCCAGCATGCCCAAACTGATCATACCGTGCCCGTTTGTCTGCATCTGACAAAACACCATATGCTTCGTTGACTTCCTTAAACTTTGCTTCTGCTTCCTTATCCCCCGGATGGAGATCCGGATGGTACTTTCTCGCCATGGTCTTAAAGGCTTTTTTGATTTCCTCTTCTGAAGCACCCTTCTGCAATCCCAGCACTTCGTAATAATCCCGTTTTTCTTCTGCCATCGTCCCCAGCTCCTTCCATTCTATTCTTGATACTCCAGTTCAAATATATCTGCTGTTCAAAATCTGCAATTTCTAAATTTCACCAAAAACACAACATGCGGGACGAATGCTGTGTATCCGTCCCGTATGCCGTTCGTTTTTTCACGTTTCTGTGAAATTAAACTTCCTTATAATCTGCGTCAATGACATCATCATCGCCGCCATTGTTTGTGCTGCCGTTATCAGTGCTATTGTTAGTTGTTGCACCACCCATATCCGGGTTACCCTGTGCACCGCCTGCCTGCTGATACAGCTTAGAGGACAGGTCATACAGAGCCTTCTGGAGGTCTTCGCTCTTCTGCTTGATCAGAGCAGTATCCGTTCCCTTCAGAGCTTCCTTCAGGTCGTTGCACTTGCTCTCTACGTCAGACTTTTCAGAAGCCGGAACTTTGTCGCCCAATTCTTCCAAAGTACTTTCGCACTGCATTACCATGTTTTCAGCGTTGTTCTTGGTGTCAACCTCGTCCTTCCGCTTCTTGTCTTCTTCTGCATAAGCTTCTGCTTCCTTAACAGCCTTGTCAATGTCTTCCTTGGACATGTTGGTAGAAGAAGTAATGGTGATGTTCTGTTCCTTACCAGTACCCAAATCCTTTGCGGAAACGTGTACGATACCGTTTGCGTCAATATCGAACGTAACTTCAATCTGCGGAACACCACGCCGAGCCGGTGCGATACCATCCAGACGAAACGTACCCAGCTGCTTGTTATCCTTTGCAAATTCCCGTTCGCCCTGCAGAACATTGATATCTACGGCTGTCTGGTTATCCGCAGCAGTCGAGAAAATCTGGCTCTTCTTGGTCGGGATGGTGGTATTTCTTTCAATAATCTTGGTGCAAACACCGCCCATGGTTTCCAGACCCAAAGACAACGGCGTTACATCCAACAGCAGCAGACCGTCCTTAACATCGCCGCCGAGGACACCGCCCTGATATGCTGCACCCAATGCAACGCATTCATCCGGATTAATGCCCTTGAACGGTTCTTTGCCCAGCATCCGGCGAACGGCTTCCTGTACAGCCGGGATTCTGGAAGAACCACCAACCATCAGAACCTTGTTCAGTTCAGAACTGCTCAGACCACTGTCAGACAATGCCTGCTTTACCGGACCCATGGTTGCTTCAACCAAATCCTTGGTCAGTTCGTTGAACTTTGCAACGGTCAAAGTCATATCCAAATGCTTCGGGCCAGTTGCATCTGCGGTGATGAACGGCAGGTTGATGTTGGAAGAAGTCGTTGCAGACAATTCAATCTTTGCCTTTTCTGCGGCTTCCTTCAAACGCTGCATAACCATCTTATCGGTAGAAAGGTCAATGCCTTCTGTCTTCTTAAATTCAGAAACGATCCAGTCAATAATTCTCTGGTCGAAGTCATCACCGCCGAGGTGGTTGTTACCAGCGGTAGCCAGTACCTGCTGAACACCGTCACCCATTTCGATGATGGATACATCGAACGTACCACCGCCGAGGTCGTAAACCATAACCTTCTGGTCGTCTTCCTTATCAATACCATAAGAAAGTGCTGCTGCGGTCGGTTCGTTGATGATTCTCTTTACAGTCAAGCCTGCAATCTGTCCTGCATCCTTGGTTGCCTGACGCTGTGCATCGGTGAAGTATGCCGGAACGGTAATAACAGCTTCTGTTACCGGAGCACCCAGATAAGCTTCTGCATCTGCTTTCAGCTTTTGCAGAATCATTGCGGAGATTTCCTGCGGGGTGTACTTCTTGCCGTCAATTTCTACCTTGTAATCCGAACCCATGTGACGCTTGATGGAGGAAATGGTGCGTTCCGGATTGGCAACTGCCTGCCGCTTTGCAACCTGACCAACCAGACGTTCGCCGTTCTTGGTGAAACCAACAACAGACGGCGTGGTTCTTGCACCTTCTGCATTCGGAATTACGACTGCGTTGCCGCCTTCCATAACAGCGACGCAAGAGTTTGTTGTACCCAAGTCAATACCAATAATCTTTCCCATGATAAAATCTTCCTTTCCTCATTCGTTCAGGTTGCTGAACGAAGTAACAATGCTTATTTGAAATTGTGGATTCTTCTTGCTGCTTCCGCAGCGAACCTTTATCAAAAACGCTTATTCAGCGTGTTGTTCGGAAGCGGTTGCTTCCGGCTGCTCGGTAGTGGATTCTGCCGCTTTGCAGACGGCAGCTGGTTTCTATACAGAAACTGCAACCATTGCCGGACGAATCAGCCGATCTCCCAGCAGGTAACCCTTCTGGTAAATCTGGCAAACCTTGTTTTCTTCAAAATCGGTGTCATCCATCTGCTTGATGGCGTTGTGCAGATTCGGGTCAAATTCAACGCCAACTTCTGCAATTTCCTTGACACCCATCTGTTCCAGTGCCTTTTGCAGCTGGCTGAATGTCATTTCAATGCCCTTCTTATAGGTTTCATCGCTGCACGCTGCATCCATGGCACGTTCAAATGTATCAACGACGGTCAGCAGGGACTTGATGCAATCTGCTTTCGCATCGCCGTAAATCTTTTTCTTTTCTTCAGTCGTACGATTTCGGTAGTTCTGGTACTCTGCCATCAGTCGCAAGTGCTGATCCTTGTGATCTGCCAACGCTGCTTCGGCTTTTTCCAGTGCTGCTTTCAGCTCCTTCTTCTTCATATGCTGATCTTCTTCCGTTGTAGATTCCGCTTCCGCTGCTGCGGTTTCCGGCTGTTCAGCAGATTCTGTTGCGGTGGTTTCTTCTGCTGCTGTTGCTTCTGCCGTTTTTGCGGTTTCCTGTGCGGTTTCTTGTGCGGTTTCTTGTGCGGTTTCTTGTGCTTCCGCCTGTTGATTCTTTTCCGTATTCGGTTCCATTCAGCGTCCCTCCTATTCGTTGTCCGCTTCGTCATCCTCTTCGGAAATCAGATGCGAAAGCTTTTCGGTAAAATATTCAATATAAGGAATAATCTTCGCATAATCCAGTCGCATTGGCCCAATGATGCCCAGCGACCCGACCGCTTGTTCTCCCTTTTGATACTTCGAAACAATCATGCTGGAATTGCCGATGACGAATCGGTCACCCTCTTCGCCAAAGACCACTTTAATGCCTTTGAACGAATCATCCAGCAGCCCACGCAATTCATTTTTGTGGGAAATAAACTGCACCACTTCTGCTTGGTTTAAATCCTGACAGGAGAGCAGGTTCTGTTCTCCGCTGACATAAACCTTATTCTTCTGCAAATCCCGAGACATCTCACAAACGCCCTGCACCAGCGGTGACAATGCCATCATATAAGCACTCACGGCGGTAATCATTTGTTCCATGCGTTCTTCGGATAAATCCGAAATGGAAACGCCCTGCAAATTTTCTTCCATGAAGTTCCGGAAGAACTGCATATTTTCTTCGGTCAAGTCGAATTCCAATCGGCAAGCTTTATTTTTAATCGTACCGTTTGAAGTAATCAGCAAGACGACATAGAGCCGTTTTCCGGTCGGGATGACTTCCACCTTAGAAATAACAGAATATTTCGGTGCAAAATCAGAAACCACAGTGGCACATTTCGTTACTTCTGAAAGTGCAGTGGTGGCACTCTGAATTAGCAGATCTTCGGTCAGCTGGGATTCATCCCCCAGCATCGCATCCAAACGCTTCCGTTCGGCATCCGGCAGCGAACCTTGTTCTACTACCTCATCAATATAAAACCGATATCCGCTGTATGTGGGGACTCTGCCGGCGGAGGTATGCGGCTGTTCCAAATAGCCCAGCTCCTCCAACACCGCCATATCATTCCGCACGGTTGCGGCGGATACATGAATTTGCGGCAGCTGAGAAATCATTTTCGACCCGACCGGCTCGCCTGTTTGAATATACGCTTCTACCACTGCAAGCAGCACGTTTTTCTTTCTGGCATCCAATCTGATCGCTCCTTTCTCTCTGCTTCGCTGGCAGCTTTTGTTTTTAAGTGTTAGCACTCATTCTCTCTGAGTGCTAATATAAATTTAGCACGATTCCAGTAAATTGTCAAGCAGTTTTTGAAAATTTGTAGGACTGCACAATAGAACTTCTATTTTTAACAAATTATTATACAAGTTTAATAGCTTTGTGCCCATGCTGCCCCATACAATCCCTGTTTTTTCCGTCAAGATGGCATTAGCATCCCACGATTTCGGGTAATCATACCAGCACATCGCTTTCTTTTTCTGCTTTTGGTCAGAAAAAAACCGGCATTCTTCAAAAAATGCCGGTTTTTCTTGGTTTTCGGTGGATGAATGGTCAAATACAGAACACACCGCCCTGTTCCGGTGCTTGGTTCAAAACATCCTGCAAGGTGATATGGTCGAGATAGTCGTTGATGACATGATACAGCCCTTTCCAGACAGGCAGCGTAATACAATGGTCGGCACGTTCACAGTTGACGGTATCTCCCTGTAGACAGGCAACGGGGGCAAGGTCGCCTTCTGTCAGGCGTAAAATCTCCCCGACTGTATAGGCATCCGGTGATTTTGCAAGCCGATAGCCACCCTGATAGCCTCGATTCGTTCGCAGCATGCCCGTACGGTTTAAAAGTGGGACAATCTGTTCCAGATATTTCTTGGAAATGCCCTGCCGGTCTGCAATGTCTTTCAGCGAAACAAATCCCTCGTTTTGATGGATGGCAAGATCCAGCATCATCCGCAGTGCATAGCGACCTTTGGTTGAAATTTTCAAGTGGGTTTCCTCCTTTCCGATTCTCGGTACAATCGTTTCTGTATAATTGTTTTATTATACCACAAAACCTATCAGATTGCAAGGTGCTTTCAGAGAATGAAGGTATGTTTTGTGAGGGGAGCGGTTTATACGAAATGCTGCTCTTAGAAAAACCTCTCGAATCCGGTTCGGCAAGGCTGGGGCACATCCCCAGCTTGCCTGGGAATCGCAATTGCCCCTGAAACCTTATCTCTCATTACAACTAAAATTGCTGCACCAAAAAACTTTTAGTTGCCTGCGGCTCGTTTTTTGAAACGATGCTCTTAGAAAAACCAATTGCGTATGGGTCGGCAAAGAATTTCCAAAAAATAAATCCTTCTTAGGGAAAACAGTCTTTCCCGTCCGGCAAAAGGGGGTTCCACCCCTGCTTTTGCCTGCCAGCTTGCTGCAATTGCCCCGTTGCCTTGCTCGAATTTACAACCTTGATTCTCATGATACAACTTTGTTTGAATTGGAAAGCTTCAAAAAATGCAATTGCAGCAGGATTAACAATTCTCAAAATCAAATTTGCTTCGCAAATGTGGGCTACTCGCCCACACCTCGGCAGCATTTTTGAAAAACTGCTGCATCGAAAAACTTTTTGGTTGCCTGCGGCTCGTTTTTTAATACGTAATATCATTTATTTTATGGTGATATGATTGCTGGGGTGATGTCCGCTTTGTAAGTATGACTGTATTGCCTGCTCTACTTCTTTCAACTCTTTCTCAAATTCTGCGGCAGATACCCGACATGCTCCATTTCCTAAAATAATTCGCTGCTCCAATCCATCAGAAGTTACAACCCGTACCCGCCGTTCTTTCGCTAAATCATAAGTTGTTCGCTCAATATAGGCATCTGCGGTTTCTGCTTCCTTGGTATAGACAATATGAATGTTATGATATTGCTCCACATGTTCCCGTCCACCCTTTACCTGATACGCATCAAAAACCAAAATTACTTGACACTGCCGAAAACCCTGATAATTACAGAGCCAATCACTTAATTGTTTTCGTGCTAGTTCCAGATGGTCGGGCAGATACTGTTTCAAGGAATCCCATGCATGAATGACATTATAACCATCTACCAGCAAATAGACATCTCCCGTTTTTAACGGCTGTAACGAAACTGTTTTTGCAGTTTCCGTCCCATCATCCGGAAGCCTGTCCAGTGCTTGGCGAGGATCTCTCTGAATTTTTCCGTAAGTTCGCTCAAACCAACCCAGCAATTCTTTGTCTTCTTCTAACCGGCTGCAGTATCGCTCCGCCTGTCGGGCAAGCTGTACGGGAGTGGTCAATTCTGCTTTCTGTTCTGGCACATAGGCATAGGGCAAATGCATATGCTTCGGCACATCATCCCACTTGACCAATACCCCTGCTCCGTGGGAACAGAAAATGGAATCTCCAGAGTTTTCCGGATCGTTCGCTCCGTCATAAGAAACCTGTTCCAGCACTTCTTCTGTATTGTGGCAGGGGAAATATCCTTTCATCTGACAGAACAGCCGACCTTTCCCTTTGGTATAGGCGACAACCGTTTCAGAATAGGTTCGCAGTTCAGAAACCGGAGCTGTTCCCTGCAAAACCTGTGTCGTTGGCGTTGCCTGCTCTGGAGCAGAAAAAGTCGCAGACATATGCTGTAAATCTGCAATTGCTCTGCCGACACATTCCGTCGGAATCGTCAAACGGAACTGATACCACGGTTCTAATAAGACACTTTCTGTAGAAAGTAATCCCTGCCGGAGAGCACGATAGGTTGCCTGCCGAAAGTCACCGCCCTCGGTATGCTTGACGTGTGCTTTTCCAGCAATCAATGTGATTTTCATATCGGTAATCGGAGCATTCATCAGCACACCGCCGTGTGTTTTTTCCTGTAAATGTGTCAGAACAAGCCGTTGCCAGTTACGGTCTAAATCATCTTCTTTGCAAGCTGCTGCAAACTGCAAGCCGCTGCCTGTTGGCAATGGCTCTAATAATAAGTGAACCTCTGCATAGTGCCGGAGCGGCTCATAGTGTCCAACACCTTCTACTGGTTTCTGAATGGTTTCCCGATAAGCAATGCTGCCGCTATCAAAAGAAATCGGCATGGAAAACCGCTCTAACATCAATCGTTGCAAGACAGCAAGCTGAATTTCTCCCATCAGGCGAACGGATATTTCTTGCAACTGTTCGTTCCATCGCACTTGCAACTGCGGGTCTTCCTGCTCCAGTTTCCGCATATTTTCCAGCACCTTATGAACATCTAACGATGATGGTATCTGCACCCGATAGGACAACACGGGGGCAAGGGTCGGCGGTGCGGTATCGTGTTCTTTTCCCAGTCCCTGCCCGGCATAAGTTTTCGACAATCCAGTAATCGCACACACCATACCGCTGGTGACAGCATCAACAGTTTGAAACTTTACACCATTATAAAGACGAATTTGCGTGATTTTTTCGCCACTCGGCAATTTATCCCGAACGTGCAGCGTTCCGCCAGTGATTTTTAGATGCGTCAGACGGTTGCCAGATTCGTCTTCGGTAATCTTATACACCTTTGCTCCAAATGTAGGCTGCTCCGGAACAGTTGGGGCGTATTTGTCCAGCAGATTTAAAAAGTCTGCAATACCCTGCTGTTTCAGAGCAGAGCCAAACCAACAGGGGAACAAAGTACGGTTTGCAATGGCAGTGCGAAGCAGGTCATCCGAAATCTGCTCTGTTTCCAGATATTGTTGCAAACATGCTTCATCTGCAAGGGCAGCGGATTCATAAAAGGCTGCATCTTTCTGTGTGAAAGAAAGACAATGCGGAGATAATTTTTCCTGTAACTGTGTGAGCAGTTCTGCTTCGGAATAGGAGGACAAGTCCATCTTATTGAGAAATAAAAAGGTTGGGATGTGATACTGCTGCAACAGTTGCCAGAGCGTTTCAGTGTGGCTCTGCACGCCGTCCAGACCGCTGATAACCAAAATGGCAGCATCTAATACCTGCAAGGTTCGTTCAGTTTCAGCAGAAAAATCGACATGCCCCGGCGTGTCCAGCAAGGTGATGGTCTTTTCCGGCAGGGGCAGGATGGCTTGCTTGGAAAAGATGGTAATGCCTCGCTCCCGTTCCAGTGGGTTGGTATCTAGAAAGGCATCTTTATGGTCGACTCTGCCTTGTTTGCGGATGACACCTGCTTGAAACAGCAATGCCTCCGAAAGCGTTGTTTTTCCGGCATCTACATGGGCGAGAATGCCAATGACGGTATATTGATCCATATTGATTCAAATCCTATCTGTTTCGTTGTTTCCTTCATTCTTTGTGTGAAAAAAGGCTGGTTCTATTATAGCATATTTTATGCGTTGCGACAATGCTGTGCGGTGTATTTTGTTGGGACTGCTCACTGGAATGATTATAAGATATTTGTTTATTGCTTTGACTTCAGAAGATGCATTGCATTATTTTTCTTAAAGAAAACGATTTTCAGCGTCCGGCAAAAGGGGGTTCCACCCCTGCTTTTGCCTGCCAGCATGCTGCAAATATAATTTGCTTCGCAAACGTGGGCTACTCGCCCACACCTCGGCAGCATTTTTGAAAAACTGCTGCACCGAAAAACTTTTTGGTTGCCTGCGGCTTGTTTTTTTGCAACGATTATTAAAATATTTTTTATAAAAATGTATCTTTTAAAATAGTGTTATTCTGCACAAAAATCGAGCTCTTGTTTTTGTGATTCTTACAAAAAATATGTACAAATTGTAAAACTGTGTTGCAACTTGTACGTTTGCGTACAAGTTTCTCCCGAAAATCGCTGTATAGTGAAAGGGCTTTTTCCTCTGAATCCATTCAAGCCCTCTCCAAAGCAAAGAAAGGAGTGATGATGTATTATGGCAAGACGAACAATTCGACCGCAGGAACGCTGCTTCTGTATCTGGTATGCAATGCTTTGTAATGTCCAAGAAGCAGCCCTGCACGCCGGCTACCCACAAGAAGAAGCATTGGAACGAGGTGTCCTGCTGTTACAACGGGCGGACTGTCGGGAACTGATTCAAAGTGTGCTGAAATCCCTTTCCCTCCGCAGTCCCATTCCGCAGGTTTTAGCAGGACTTGAACGGCTGGCATTCGGCAGCTGCAACGATGCTGCAAAGCTGATTTTCTCCGCAGACAACCTCTCTCCGGAGGAACTCGCCAAGCTGGACTTGTTCAATGTCACTGAAATCAAGCGGGATAAAAATGGCGGGGTCGAAATCAAACTCTGTGACCGACAAAAGGCAATGGAACAGATGCTGACCTATGCCAGCCGGACAGAAACCCAATCTCAAGCAGATGCCCTGCTCACCGCCTTGACGGGAGGAACTGCCCATGCAGACAACATTTAAACCGTTCTCCCCCAAACAAAAACTGGCTTTACGCTGGTGGGCATTGCCACAGTATCAGGATTATGATGCGATTATCTGTGATGGAGCTGTCCGGAGTGGGAAAACCGTCTGTATGTCACTGGGATTTGTCTGCTGGGCAACCACTTGCTTTCAAGGCACAGCCTTTGCACTCTGCGGAAAAACCATTACCGCCTTACGGCGAAATGTGGTGACACCGCTATTGCAGACTCTGCAAACACTCGGATTTTCCTGCACAGAAAAGAGCAGCCGCAACTATGTGGAAATTGCTCTCGGCAACCACAGCAATCGGTTTTATCTGTTCGGCGGAAAAGATGAAAGCAGTGCAGCCCTGATTCAGGGAATTACACTGGGCGGTGTTTTTTTGGATGAAGTCGCACTGATGCCAAGAACCTTTGTCGAACAGGCATTGGCACGATGCAGTTTGCACACTGCAAAGATGTGGTTTAACTGCAATCCCGACCATCCTTACCATTGGTTTTATCGGGAATGGATTCAAAAGGCAGCACAGAAACGGGCGTTGTATCTGCACTTCACCATGGCAGACAATCCGGGACTGAGCGAACGGGTTCGGCAACGATACGAACGGCTTTACAGCGGCATTTTTTACGACCGCTTTGTATTGGGAAAATGGACGGTTTCCAGCGGTGTAGTCTATCCAATGTTCTCTAAAGACCGTCATGTGGTTGCAAACACACCAGAATGCGAACAATTCTATATTTCGTGCGATTATGGAACGGTCAACCCCTCTTCTTTCGGGCTTTGGGGCTACTGCAAAACAGACCAAGTCTGGTATCGTTTGCAGGAATATTATTACGATGCCCGAAAAGAAGGCTGTTCCCGTACGGATGAAGCCCATTATACAGCACTGGAAGCCCTTGCTGGAAATCGAACCATTGAAGCGGTTATCATTGACCCGTCCGCTGCCAGCATGATTGCGTGCATTGCCCAACACGGACGATTTCGAGTGATTCGGGCAGACAATGACGTTTTAGCTGGGATTCAGCGAGTCAGCACAGCTTTGCAGCAGGAACGAATTCGTTTTTCTGCTGCCTGTACCGACACGCTGCGAGAGTTCGGAATGTATTGCTGGGAAGATGCTCGGCATGGGGATGCTCCCAAAAAAGAGTTTGACCATGCGATGGACGATGTCCGGTATTTCGTTTCTACGGTACTTCGCCGGAAAGCAGAAGATGATTTCTTTACGGCTGCCATTGGAAGGAGGTGAGGCATGGATGCAGTTTCAGCGAGATTCTCCGTTAGCATGACATTTGCAAAATACTACTCTTAGGAAAACAAAACTGCAAAATGTAATTTGCTTCGCAAATGTGGGCTACTCGCCCACACCTCGGCAGCATTTTTGAAAAACTGCTGCACCGAAAAACTTTTTAGAACAGGCAGCTACTCTGTCATTGCTTCTGACCCGTCTGTTCAAAAGCAGTTGGATGCGTTTGTTCAACAGATTCCCTGCGATTTCAGCAGTCAGGGCTTACAGAGTTTTACCGACCGCTTTCTCGACAGCCTGCTCACCTGCGGCAATGCCCTCGGAGAGTTGCTCGTTGACAGCCGCCGCAGATGCATTACCGGACTACACTGTGCAGAACCCGATCTGGTCTGCCTCAAGCCCGGAAAATCCGGCAGAGCCTTCTTTCTGCGAATGACAGACGGCTCGCCCGAAGAACGACCGCTGCCCCATCCGGAACGGCTGCTGTTCTGTTCGTTGCATCCGCCAGCTGGGCAGATTTATGGCGTTTCTGTTCTACATGGCATTCCGGCTCTTTGCAGCATCCTGCTCCGCATTTATGAATGCATCGGGCAGAATTATGACCGCATCGGCAATATCCGCTATGCAGTCACCTATCACCCCTCGAATGACCCAACAGAACGGGCATATACTACCGAACGGGTGAAAGCCATCGCAAAAGAATGGGCTGCCGGCATGCGGGACAGTTCCAGCGGTGAAGTTCGAGATTTTATCTGTGCTGGTGATGTGGACATCAAAGTCATTGGTGCAGAAAATCCCCTGCTGGACACGGAAATCCCCGTTCGGCAGCTGTTGGAACAGATTGTTTCCAAGCTTTCGATTCCGCCGTTTCTGCTCGGGCTGAACTGGTCCTCCACAGAACGAATGAGTACGCAGCAGGCAGATATTTTGACTTCCGAACTGGAATATTACCGCCGACTATTGACTCCCGTTATTCAGCAGATTTGCACCGCTTTTCTGCGTACCATCGGCTCTACGGCAGAGATTTCCGTGGAATGGGATACCATCAACTTACAGGATGAAACCGAACAGGCTCTTGCTCGTTTGCATACGGCACAAGCCATGCAGATTGAACAGAACCTGCAAAAAAATTAAATCAAAAAAGGAGATTGTTTTATGTATCAGAATTTGAAATTGGAAAAGGGTTTGTATCATTTGACCAACAAGAGCTTTGTACAGGCTCTGGAAGCACTCGACCCGTCTGCACAGTATGCAGACACTCCACTCGCTGGACTGGATGCCTATGAACGACAGCTGAAGCGGTTTGATATCCGCATCAGCGGTGCACAGTGCGACCGGGTGGAAAAGTTCTTCACCAGCACGGAAAGTGCAGTGCTGTTCCCGGAATTTGTCCGCCGTGCCGTACAGCAGGGTATTGACGCTTCTATGCTGTCGGATCTGACCGCTGTGGAAACCCACACGGACAGCAGTCAGTATCTGGGCTGTACCATCACGGAAACCGATGCATACGGAACAGTTGCACAGGGAGCAGCAATGACCAGCTCCACCATTTTGGAGGCAACCACTGCCCTGACTTTGAACAAGTACGGCAGACTGGTAAAGGCTTCTTATGAAGCCGTTCGTCGGCAGCGGTTGGATGTGTTTGCTGTGCTCCTGAAGAGTGTCGGCATGCAGCTGGGACAGGCTTTGATGCAGCAGGCAATTACAACGCTGACTAACACCGTTGGTTCTACCACTGCAAAGGCTGGCAGTGCGTTGGCTTACAGCGACCTCGCCACCCTCTACGGAAAATTCAGTACGTATGACATGAATCTGCTGCTGGTTTCCCCGAAGAATGCCGCTGCCATCCTCGCTATGAGCGAAATGGAAGATGTTGTACCGGTGGAACAGGGACAGGTTCGGCTGCCATTCGGCACAATTCTGTGCAAAGTTCCGCAGATGAGCGACACTGTGATTCTGGGCGTAGACAAGAATTTCGCCCTTGAAATGGTGACTGGCTCGAACTTGATTCTGGAAACAGATCGTCTAATTGAAAATCAGCTGGAAGCCATCTCGGTTTCGCTCCAGTGCGGTTTCCGAGTCCTGACAAAAAATGCGGTTCATAAGATGACGGTTTAATTCTTTTACTGTATGGGTTGGGTGGGTGG
>PPYE01311203.1_pt1 | contig 55209 bp, 50 predicted proteins | sample 1559881 | NCBI WGS metagenome assembly PPYE01 (sample SAMN08240022, study PRJNA423297) | Human gut metagenome, whole genome shotgun sequencing project.
AACAGATTGTGTCCTAAACGATACAATAATGACCTCCAAAATGAACTTTTACTACATAAAGAGACTATAAATTATTTTATTTTAGAGTTTGAAATAAAATAAAAATATCTTGCAAATCTTCGTGTTTTTCAAATCACACAAATCTGTAGAATATGATTATTTTTTCTTTATGCTTCTTATTGGTAATCGGAAAAATCCCTACTTTTTTTGCAGAAATGCTATCCTTTTCTATGCTGTCTTCTGCCTGATTTCCCCTTTAATTTTTTCAATTCCAAAGTATACATATATCTTAGGATTAATCATAAATAAATTTATTTAATCTTAACAACAATAAATAGATGATAAAAGAGTATATGCAGTACTGAAGACTTTAAGATAACCGCTACTTAAATATTCATTACTAATATTATATACAACCCTTAATTCAAGAAAGGTTTTCATATGGGCATTATGTCCTGAAGTACCTTATTATGAGCGCCAAAGTTAAATACTGCACTTTAAAAATAATTTTTATGGAAGCTTCAGATGTGCTTTCCTCATTCATCCACCCTAAAGAACCGATAACAACCGCATTTTTATAAATGTCTTCTGCACCCATGTCTGCCAGTTTCAAAAAATCAGGGAACGGATAGTAAAAAACACACCATCCGTTCCCTGATATATATTTATATACACAAAATATTTTCACCTGTACTTTTACCCTTATCCGCAAATAAATCCAACTAAGCGCCATTTTTATTTCAAACTCGCGCTAAAATCCAATTTTGTAATATCCTCGTTACATTCAGTAAAAAACCTCCAAGTCCTCCAAGAATACAATATCTTATAAGCTTCAACCGAGTACCTCCATTCACATTTTTTAAGTAATTTTTTACAAACCTCTGCTGAGTGCAGTGTCCGCCTGCCCATCATAATAATAAAACCACCCGGGAGATATCTTCAGCCCTACTTCAGAAGGCGATTTAACACCGCTTACACTGAATAATTTTTCAAATCCGCCCTCCCATGAAAGCCTGACACAAACCTGAGAATTATTGCTTTTATCCTTATAAAATCCATACACATAATCCTCATCAAAATTACCTATATTAATAAACCTTCCATTATTCTCCGCCGAGTCATATATCAGATGTCTTTCGTTATTCCAATCGAGCAGATAGATATTATTTTTATTCTCACTGTCATAAAAGACAAGTCCTTTGTAGGTTAACATCGGATACTGCGCTGCTTCTAAAATGACTCCCGCCTGCCCGCTTTTTTTATGAATGCTATAAATCTCCTGAACAGCCCCCTTGCTGTCCTTTGATTTCATGAAAAACAGATTGGGATAATTTATATAATTATTGACAAAATCAATAATACACTTATAATTATCGCCATTGTCCGTTAACAATTGTTCCAACTGATATATTTCCGAGGTATCCGTTATATCCTTTTCAATGAGTCCATCAGTATCCATTTGATATACTTTATTCTCTATCCCGGTTAAATATAATACATCCTGGAATACATACATATTCCTGTATAAATAAGCATCCTTTTCACTGAACTCCAGAACCTGTTCCAGAGAATCATCTTCAATATTAATCCTCAGGACCCCGGCCTGATTTTTTTCTCCGTCTTCACCGGAATAATTAAAAATATAAATATAATCTTTGTAAACCAGTTTAGGCACAGCATTCCCGCTGAATACTTTTTTCTTTTCAGCGGTTAATTCATTTATCCTGTAAATTCCGCCGTCCATGCATACGTAGGAAAATGGCTCCGTATAAACAATACCCTGATTATATACATGATTGTTTTCAAAATTAATGTTGATGTCTATATTGGGAACATTTAACTGAATATACTCTGCTTCTTCCCCTGTCTCTGATACGGCCTGCGTTTCCCAAAAAGCATACTCCTCCATTTTCCTGCCACATCCACAAAAAATTACAGAAATCACTGCCACGGCACACCAGCCGCTTAATACCAATCCTGTCCTCTTGCTCATATTCCTTCCCCCACCGATCCGTAATCAAATGTATCTGCTTTTTACATTTTTATTATAAAAGGGACCTCCATTTTTTGTCCTTTTGGCCTCAAAAAGACCAATTCTGTCCCCCAAAAGTACAGCCTTCCCTTTTACCATAAAAACACCTCCCATCTGCCAACATTCACAGCAAACCGGAGGTATTCTTATATTTTTCACCTGCTTTATCCTTTTTTATCACACAAACAACATCACACTAACCCTGAACACCTCCCCTTCATAAGAGAATTCAAACGTCCCATTATACTTCTCCACCGAATTTCTGACGCTCTCCAGTCCAATCCCATGCAGCGCTTTATTTCTTTTCCGGCTCCGCAGCCTGTCCCCCTCCGCCTGAATACCGCGGCTGTAGGGATTGGATATCTTCAGAATAATTATACTGTCCTTCTGAACCAGGTAGAAATCTATCCTCCGCTCTTCCTCCGGGACCTTTTCGCACGCCTCAATGGCATTGTCCAGCAGATTAGCCAGAATCGTGCACCAGTCCATATCCTCCACAGCATTCCGCCCCACCTCAAGCGCCTTCACATGCAGGCTTATGCCTGCCGCTTCCGCCCTTCTCACCTTGTCATTCATAATAATATTCACAATACGACTGGCCGTATATCTTTTCTGCTCCAGCTCCCTGATCGGTTTCTGAATCTTGCTGATATACTGCCTTGCCGGCTCCGGATCAGCGTCTTCCATCAGTGCCGAAAGCACGGCAATGTGGTTTTTCATGTCATGATAAATCCGATCCCTCTGCTGATAAAGCATGATCATTTCCTGATAGCTTTTCTCCGCCATCTCGTTCCGGATACTGAAATTCTCCAGTTCATTCTTCTTTTCCATATACAGAATAAAAACAATCGTCAGAATAAGAACAAACAAAATCAGTAAAGGGAAAAACACAAAATAAATATCAATCCGCCTCTTTTTCACTACAGAAGAATAGAAAACCTGATCGCAATAAAGCAGTCCGATATGCTCCAACAAAACAAACACAGCGACCACCAGCTTGTACCGCACAAATATATTCCTGACAATCCCTTTATAATGGACGGCTGCCAGCACAGCCCCCAGCACCAGCAGCCTGCTCACCGTCATCACAAACAGTCTCTCCGGGTTCAGGACTTTCTGGATAACGGCGACAAAATCCTCATCCCCTGTCGCCAGCTGCCCCAGGTAACCGGATAATACATCCAGGAAATAAACCGTCTCAAAATACAGTGCCGTCGCCAGTAACCCCTTCCAGAATCCCGTCCTGAAAAAAGCCAGCGCCGCAACCGTTACTGCCAGGATACATGCAAGCATAAAATAACGGGAATACATGGCGGTATCCTCCCGCTGCCATACCGTCAGTCCCGACAATACCACTATCATTATGCCAAGCAGCACGCTGTTCCACATTTTCTCGCTGCGTCTCTCAAAAAACATAAGAAAAATATAAAACACACCGCACATTTCAGCGGCAGTAAGCAGCCACTGTACAAGCCTCATTCCTATCATAGCCCTTATATCCTGTCCTTCCAAAAATGAAGAAGCATCCTCTTCACCGTTTTCAAATAGGTCCTCCCCACAGGCAGCACATCACCGTTTCCCATGGTAAGATCCCGATCCGCCAGCCTGAGGATATGTTCTATATTAACAACAAATCCCCTTTCAATAAACATAAAGTTTTCCGAATCCAGTTCCTCACAAACTACCCGAAGCGGTTTTCTCACATGCACCTGCCTGTCCTGCAGTACGAGGACAGCATACTTTTTTTCTCTGTACAGATAGATAATCTCATCATACTCCACACGTTCGAACCTGGAGGGCGTCTCTATCAGATAGGCTTTCTTTTTCTTCTTTTTATATTCATCCAGGAAACGCTGCAGAGCAGGCCTGATTTTTTCCCCGGCCAGGCTCTTTGGCAGGTAGGCAAACGCCTTTACCTCATAGCCCTCCATTACCAGCTCCGTATGGGAGGTCAGAAAAATAAGGCAGGCCTCCGGGGAATGCTCCCGTATTTTCTCCGCCAGTTCAAAGCCGTTCATTCCCGGCATTTCCACATCCAGAAAATAAACGTCCGAATCCCTTCCCTCTTTTAAATCATATATTACCATTTCCGGGCTGCTGTAAAGCCGCAGCTCATGCATTCTGTTATTTGCATGGAAAAACTCTCTCACATATCTGCTGCATATAATATGAAAATTAGTATCATCATCAACCAGGGCTATCCTTATCAAATTCCCATCCCCCTCTTTTGCGGCCTGTATCTGCGCCGTACCGCTCCTTTTCACAGCTGTCCGGCGCTTTCGCGATTATAGTTTTCTACATTTTAACAGTAAAATGCATCATATTTGTTACATCTGACCCTAAAATGCAGCTTTTTGGTCGCAAAAAGCAAAAAAAAGGCAACAGTTCAGGACTGTCTGCACTGTTGCGGAAAAAGGCTACCGTCTTAACAAATTTTTAATTGTTAAGCGGCAGCCTTTATCACTGGCGTATGGAAATTAATTATCAGGAATTTTCCTTTGTTCCCTCCGTGAAGATTTTATAATGCATTGTACCGGCAGGCACTCCATCGAAATAGATGTATAAATACCCGTCCGCCCCTTTTTTTGAAATATCAAAGGTAATCTGATAATCTGCCTCTGCGGATTCGTCAGCACTAGCCGAAATATCCAGAATCTGTACCCATGAATCCGCCTGAGAATTAACGCTGCGCAATATGGAACACACTGCTGCAATCTTCTGATGATTTTGATCATATATGCTATGAGTGAACGTCCTTAATGTTTCCTGTTCCGGTATTGTCGGAGTATTTATAAATGCCTGCGAATAACAGGTTTCTGCTTCAAATGCTGTGCCCACAGGCCTTCCGTCAACAGCGGCTGTCCTTGTTTCAATAATTATCCCTAACTCATCATTTACAAGAATATCTACGTACCCAAAATTAGGACATGGCGGCGTTTTTGCTGCGGATACAGGAATAGACATTGCTGCTCCCAATAACATTACAGTGAATACGGATACTATTATCTTTTTTATTCTCATTAGTTTCTCCATCATAATAAAAAATAACTTCATAAAAAACCGCGGCACCTCTTGTTCATTAATCTTTTCAATCCGTAGTTTTATAATAAATTTCTATACCTGCTGTATAATAGAATATTTTATAAATATTTCTTTATACACCTGTAAACTGGTATTGAAATTAACGCTATAGGCAGACACCAGACTAATCCATGATAATATGCGATTGAGGAATTAGCTTTTAATAGAAGTATTATTATTATTTCTAAAATGGCTGCTGATAGGTAAATACTATTAGATATTTTTATATCATCCATTATGTCCCCCCCTATATTTTCATGCTTTTATATCATTATAAAAGATAAATATTATTATTGTTACATTTACCCTAAAAAGACCAATTTTGTCCTCCAATTAGCTTTCTTAATAGAAAACGCACCATTCCTTTTGATAAACCCAAGGATATATTTTTGTTAACAACATCCGAAACCCTCCTCCGTTTTACATTCCCATTGGCTCGGACCACTTTCATGCACAGTTTCCCAGCCCCCTCACAGTTACTTATTTCTGCATTTTCACACTAAAATACATTCCTTTCGCCATATCTGAATCTAAAATGCAGTTTCACGGTTAATAAAGACAATTCTTTTTCCTTCATTCTGCACTTTTCCGCTATTGGATCTCTCCCCCCGCCATGCTATAATGTCGGTAACCCGTTAAATGCCGCAGACAGCAGGGCTGCGCCATACCGGTTCCCACAAGGCACCATTGCCAATGCATACCTACTATCGGCAGCGATGACCCGCCGCTGCCCTCTTTCATGAAAAAGGAGTAATATTACCAGAAAATGAACGCAAAAGTATTAAAAACGCTTGAATATAACAAAATTATCGCCCGCCTCACCGAGCATGCGACCTCTGACCCGGGACGCAAGCTTTGCCGCGAGCTGACACCTATGACGGAGCTGGACGACATCCGTGCCGCCCAGAGGGAAACAGGAGACGCCCTCACCCGTCTTTTCAAAAAAGGCAGCATCTCCTTCGGTAACAACCGGGAGCTGGGCATGAGCCTGAAATCCCTGGAAATCGGAGCTACGCTTTCCGCGCCGGAGCTTCTGCGCATCGCAGGGCTTCTGGAGAATGCAGGACGGGTTAAGGCCTACGGGCGGCAGGAAAGGGAGGACATCGAGGAGGATTCCCTTACCCCTCTTTTTCAGGGGATTGAGCCGCTGACCCCCGTTTCCAACGAAATCTACCGCTGCATCCTTTCCGAAGAGGAAATCAGCGACGACGCCAGCCCCGGCCTGAAGCATGTGCGCCGCAGCATGGCGGTTACCACGGACCGCATCCATTCCCAGCTGTCCGGCATGGTTAACGGCTCCCTGCATTCCTACCTGCAGGATGCCCTGATTACTTCCAGAAACGGACGCTACTGTATCCCGGTCAAGGCCGAATACCGGAGCCAGGTGCCAGGCATGATCCACGATCAGTCCTCCACCGGAAGCACGCTTTTCATTGAGCCCGCCGCGGTTGTTAACCTGAACAACCAGATGCGCGAGCTGGAAATCAAAGAACAGGAAGAAATAGAAAAGGTTCTGGCCGCTCTCAGCGCCCAGGTTGCCGACCACGCAGAGGATATTGCGGAAAACCAGAAAATCCTTACGCGTCTGGATTTTGTTTTTGCCAAGGCATCCCTTGCCCTGGAGCAGAATGCCACGGAGCCTGTATTTAACAACGAACACATTATCAATATCAGGGGGGCAAGACATCCCCTCCTGGATAAAAAAACCACGGTGCCCATCGATATCCGCCTGGGAAGGGATTATGACCTGCTCATCATCACCGGCCCCAATACCGGCGGTAAGACGGTATCCCTGAAAACAACGGGGCTTTTCTGCCTGATGGGGCAGGCCGGCCTTCATATTCCCGCCCTGGACCGTTCGGAGCTTTCCATTTTCCATGAGGTCTATGCGGACATCGGGGATGAGCAGAGCATTGAGCAGAGCCTGAGTACCTTCTCCTCTCATATGACCTCCATCGTCTCCATCCTGAAAAATGCAGACGCCGATTCCCTCTGTCTTTTTGATGAGCTGGGCGCCGGCACTGACCCCACCGAGGGAGCGGCGCTGGCTATCGCCATCCTGAATTACCTGCACGACAGGGGCATCCGCACCATGGCCACCACACACTACAGCGAGCTGAAGGTCTATGCCCTTTCCACCTCCTTTGTGGAAAACGCCTGCTGCGAGTTCGACGTGGAATCCCTGCGTCCTACCTACCGGCTGCTCATCGGCATTCCCGGCAAGAGCAACGCCTTTGCCATCTCTTCCAGGCTGGGGCTTTCCGACGAAATTATCGATGCCGCACGCACACAGATTAGCGCGGAGGATAAAAGCTTCGAAGATTTGCTTACCGATTTGGAGCAAAGCCGTGTTACAATAGAGAAGGAACAGCAGGAAATCGCCGCTTACAAGAGGGAAGTAGAAACGCTGAAGAAGCAGCTGGAAGCCAAACAGGAAAAAATCGACCAGGCTAAGGAACGGATTCTGCGAGAAGCCAATGAACAGGCCCGCGAAATCCTCCAGGACGCCAAAAATACAGCGGATGAAACCATCCGCGCCTTCCAGAAAGCCGGTCCCGGCGCTTCCATGAAGGATCTGGAAAAAGCAAGGGAAAAGCTGCGCGGGAAAATCTCCGACAAAAATGAAAAGCTGGCCGTTAAAAACGATCAGCCCGCAACAGCCGGCCTGAAGCCCTCCCAGCTTAAGCTGGGTGAAACCGTGCGCATCGTATCCATGGGGCTGAAGGGAACCGTGAGCACGCTTCCCGACAATAAAGGCAACCTGTTCGTACAGTGCGGCATTATCCGTACCCAGACAAATATACGCGATCTGGTCCTTGTACAGGAAAAGGATGCCGCAACCACAGCCAAAGGTGCGCGTACCGGCTCCGGCAAAATCCGCATGTCCAAATCCCTCTCCGTTTCCGCGGAGATTAACCTTCTGGGCAAAACAGTGGACGAAGCCATGTCCGTTCTCGACAAATATCTGGATGACGCCTATCTGGCCCACCTGCCCAGTGTGCGTATCGTACACGGCAAGGGGACGGGCGCGTTAAGAAGCGCAGTACAGAACCACCTGCGCAGGGTGAAATATGTGAAATCCTACCGCCTGGGTGAATACGGCGAAGGAGACGCAGGTGTCACCATAGTAGAATTTAAATCCTGAGCCTGCTTTCATAAGGATTCCGGCGGCCCGGCCGCCGGAGCCTGTGAAAGCATGCCCACTTGTCACAGCAAAGGAGACTAACCACATGGTAAATAAACAGAAAATTCTGATTGTGGACGATGACAACAATATTGCGGAGCTGATCTCTTTGTACCTCACTAAGGAATGCTTTGAAACCATGATTGTGGGGGATGGGGAATCCGCCCTTTCCGCAGTGGACAGCTTTACCCCCAACCTGATCCTGCTGGATCTGATGCTCCCCGGCATCGACGGCTATCAGGTATGCCGCGAGGTACGGAGCAAATCCAATATTCCCATCATCATGCTTTCCGCCAAGGGCGAGATTTTTGACAAGGTGCTGGGGCTGGAGCTGGGCGCCGACGATTACATGGAAAAGCCCTTCGACTCCAAGGAGCTGGTGGCCCGCGTCAAAGCCGTGCTGCGCCGTTATAAGGCGGCTCCCGCAGCTGCGGAGCCCACAGGCATCAAGTGTGTGGAATACCCGGATCTCACCATAAACCAGACTAACTATTCCGTCATCTACATGGGAAAATCCGTGGAAATGCCGCCCAAGGAGCTGGAGCTTCTTTATTTCCTCGCTTCCTCTCCCAATCATGTTTTTACCAGGGAGCAGCTTCTGGATCAGATCTGGGGCTATGAATATATCGGTGATACCCGTACCGTGGATGTACATATCAAGCGTCTGAGAGAGAAAATCAAAGACCATGAGTCCTGGAGAATCGCTACGATTTGGGGGATTGGATATAAATTTGAGGTAAGATAACAAAAACCGGCGGAGGCTGATATGGCTCTTGTCAAGCAGACAAGTACCATATCAGCCTCCGCCATTTTTTTACCGCTGTTTTTTATGGCAGCACATGGGGCATAAAATGGCTTATCATACGTTCCATCAGCCGCGCCTTATCCCCGTCAAGCTCCGGATTGTCCATCTGATTCTCAAACTCCTCCGGATCACTGCGCAGATCCAGGAACTCCCGGTGATTATGTCCGTCTTTTTGCACATGGACATATTTGCAGCTGCCATCGGTTACTGCGCAGAAGCCCTCGGATTCGCTGAAGGTATACGCCGGATATTCCGTTCTCTCCTGCAGCGCCCGACCGTCACACGCAACAGGCTGCGCGCCCCCGGCCGCCAGGCACGTAGGGAGGATATCCGTCAGATTGACCATCCCCCTGCAGACAGCAGGCTCACTCTGTCCCGGGAAACGCACCAGCAGTGGGATCCGCCATACATCATCATACGCACAATCATGTTTCCCCCAGACACCATGGTTTCCCAGCATTTCTCCATGATCGGCGGTAAAAATCACAAGCGCATTTTCGCCATAACGTTTTTTCACTGCCTCCAATATCTTTCCCACCTCATCATCAATCAGCGCGATATTGGCATAATAGCTGATCTGCAGCCGTTTCCAGTAATCCTCTGTATAATTCCGGCAGGCGTGCCCCGGCGCAGTGCCGCACCCGTCTATATGCCCGCCGCCGAAGTAGCTGTCATGATGGATTCTTGCGGCATCCTCCAGTTCCCCCTCCCTGCGGCGGCAGGAAGGAAGCCCGTCCTGATTGACCCTCCCGTAATACTCCTGCGGCGCATCAAACGGATAATGCGGCCCGCTGAAGGATATCCAGGTAAACTGCGGTTTTTCCCCGGAAGAAACCGCTTCTATAAAATGCGCCCCATGATCGCCCACCCAGGCGTCCGGATGCCACTGAACCGGTCCCGGAAAAGGAAATACCTTGCCCAGACTGTCATTCCATGTACAGTCACGGTACTCCTTCAGATACCCGGCCCGATCCAGTTCCTTGCTGTAATCGTCATAATACCAGACCGATACCTGTTTATCATCCTGCAGCTCCAGATGATCAATGCCAAGCGACATATAATATTCCTTAAAATCATCATAAGGCAGCGTACGGTCCGGTTTTGTCTCATCATAAGGAACCGGTGCAAAATGGCATTTTCCTATCATCGAGGTGGCGTATCCCGCCTTCCTCAGCTCCGTAAAAATATTCGGCAGGTTCTGATTCAGCGGACACCTGCGGAAATTACTGTAGGCCCCGCTGTTATGCGGATACAGCCCTGTCAGCATGGAACAGCGCGCAGGCAGGCATAACGGGCTCACCGTATAGCAGTTTTCATACTTTGTCCCCTGATGCATCAGGCTGTCTATGTTCGGTGTATCCACCGCGGTCCCCCCGTAGCAGCTTAACGTATCCAGGCGCATTTCATCACAGGTAATAAAAATAATTGCAGGTTTTTCAGACATACTTTAACTCTCCTTATCCCCAATTAAAAGAAGCTTCATTATAATCAGCCGCAGACAGACCTGTTTCCATCTCCTTGTTCAAAAAAACAGTTACATTCTTGTTTATCTGCGGGAAATAACAATCCCAGCCAAGCCAGCCGTGTTCACATGGATTCATTCCACTAAGCATAGAAGTCGTTGCCGCCACTGTCGTCGGCGGAAATGTAGAACTATATACCGCTTCCAAATGACTTTGAAAGAAACCTTCCTTATCCAGATTCCCGTCAATTATACATTTTCCCATGCCATCTAATAAAAGGACAACGACATTATCATATTCTTTTTTCAGATAAGAATCTAACAGGCTGCTTGTTTTTCGCCCTTCCTCATATCCAAAATATTTCAGTATCGAATTTGGGATGTTTGTAATGCAATTATTGTAATCCGGAAATTTGACTTTCATTTTTTCCCTCCCCCAATTTAGATGTTGATTTGTATACCTATATTATAGAATAGAATACTTTTTAATACCACAAATTCAGGGCAAATCCGCAAATCCCGCAAAGGGGATTACAAGGCAGGGCAAATATGGTAAGATAGTATAAGGTTTGGTAATTGCGAGGCTGCTGAACAATTACCAGGTCTGTATAATAGAAATGACATTATGAAAACTGAGGTGGACCAATGAGAAAGACCCTCTATTTAAAATTCCTGCTGGCATATCTGATTTTCGGCTTCTTCGGCTTCATCGTCGTCGCCTCCTTCGGATCCAGCATGACCCTGGAGCATATGAAAAGAGAAAAAGCGGATACGCTGTATAAGGAAGCAACACTCATTGCCAACACCTACGCATCGGATCTGTACAATAATGAAGCATCCCTGGAAACGGTAAAAACGCAGCTGGATTCCCTGTCCGTCTACCTGGATTCTACCATATGGATCATCAATCCTTCCGGCCGTATGATTATGGACACCGCCACTCCGGTGGATTTGGATCACCCACGCATCATCGAGGGCTTCAACGCTACGGAAACCGCCGGCTCTTACTATACCATCGGAACCTTTTATGACAGCTTTGAAGGGGAAATGCTGAGCGTTTATGCGCCCATCACCTCCAATTTCAAGGTCCGGGGCTATGTGGTCATCCATACCGCCATGGCTTCGCTGCGTTCCACCAGCGAAAGCCTGCTCAGTATTTCCTATATTATCCTGGTCATCCTGTTCCTGCTGTCCCTGATCATCCTTATCTTTTTTACGGAAATGGTTTACCTGCCGCTGCGCAAAATTACGGAGGCGACAGAACAGTATGCCGCAGGCAACCTGCACTATGAATTCCAGGTGGACAGTGAAGACGAAATCGGCTATCTGGCCGCCTCCCTTTCCTACATGGCCAGTGAAATCGCCCGCGGAGAGGACAACCAGAAAAAATTCATCGCCAATGTTTCCCACGACTTCCGTTCCCCCCTGACCTCAATCAAAGGTTATCTGGAAGCCATGCTGGACGGGACCATCCCGCCTGAGCTTCATGAAAAATACCTGAACATCGTGCTCAACGAAACTGAACGGCTCACCAAGCTCACCAACAGCCTGCTCACCCTGAACAACCTGAACACCAAGGGCATGGTTCTGGAAAAATCGGATTTTGACGTCAACTCCATCATCCGCAATACAGCGGCATCCTTTGAGGGCACCTGCCAGCAGAAGCATATCGCCATTGAGCTTGTCCTTACCGGCGAACAGCTTCCTGTACACGCGGATATGGGCAAAATACAGCAGGTACTCTACAACCTGATGGACAATGCCATCAAATTTTCCCATTCCGATTCCGTTATCAAGATTGAAACCACAGAAAAAAGGAACAAGGTATTCGTATCCGTAAAGGACAGCGGCATCGGCATTCCCAAAGACAGCCTGAAGCTGATCTGGGATCGTTTCTATAAAACGGATCTTTCCCGGGGCAAGGATAAGAAGGGCACCGGCCTGGGGCTCTCCATCACGAGGGAAATTATCCAGGCGCATAATGAAAATATCAATGTTATCAGCACTGAAGGAGTGGGAACGGAATTTATTTTCAGCCTGCCGCTTTCAGAGGAAGATGATGATTAAAAACGGCATGGCGCAGGCTGCTGCATTTATATTGTCATATCGGGAAAATGTTATCGTTGTAGTTTGCAGTCCGTAATCAGCTTATTTTATATAGTCATTCACTTCTCTTCTGCTGTGTAAAATTATGGTCTTATCCGGATATTTCCCTAACTTTTCATATATCCGTGGAAGATTTTTATCCTGGAATTTATCTGTCCACTTCAGCAGGGCCACGAGCGAAGAAAGCGTTTCTTTCTTCGCCCGCTCCATTCCAAGCTTTCTCTTAACAAAACGGCGGATTATACGAAAACGGTAAACTCTTTTCGGAATATCTAAAAGAATAATTACATCCGCATCACGGAAGCTGCCATCAAGCCAGTCATAAAACACGCCTTCTATAATCCAATCATTTTTCCGGAGGATATCTTCCAGCATTAGATTTCTTTTTTCATCAGGCATTTTTACCCCATACCTATCGGATGAATTGTCCCAGAATATATCATCCAAATCAAAGTGCGGGATATTATATTTTTCAGATAACCTTTTTGCCAGATATGATTTTCCTGTTCCGCTGCATCCAATAATGTGTATTTTCACTTCTTTTCTCCCTTAGCCATGATTTTACTAAATATAACAGTTTCATCCCGTCTGAATTGTTACTATTATATCATTATTTATATCATTATTTGAAATTGTTCTGTACCCTCACAGCAACCATTATTTTTCTGTCTACACTATGGAACCCTGTTTTCCCGTTTATATTGCGATACTATTTTTCTTCTTATATTGTAAAAACCCTATTGACATCCCGCATATAGTGTTTTATAGTGTACTTGTACGATAAGTACACTATAAAACACTCCGGAGGGGTTTTGTGGAAATAATAATCAGTAATAACTCCAGCAAGCCCATATATGAACAGATTACCACACAGATAAAGGCAATGATTATCACCGGCCAGCTGCAGGCAGGGGAGCCGATCCCTTCCATGCGGGCGCTGGCAAAATCGCTGCATATCAGTGTTATCACTGTTCAGAAGGCTTATGAGGATCTGCAGAGAGACGGATTTATCGAAACAACTGTCGGACGCGGCAGCTTCGTATCCGCTGCAAACAGGGATTTGTTCCAGGAGGAACAGCAGCGCAAAATAGAAGAACATCTGCAGGAGGCCGTTGAAATGGCACGCGGCTGCGGAATTTCCCTGGATAAGCTGACAGAGCTGATCGCTCTGTTCTATGAGGACACAGAAAACTGACTTTGTTTTAAGGAGACAGAAAGCGGACACCGGCCTTCCCTCTGTGGCAGCATGCCGTCTGGGACGGGCAGGCAAAGTCTCTTCCTGATTATATTTGCGTCTTAAAGTACGCGGACGGGAGTTTATATGGAACCTGCATTACAAATCAATGGCCTGACAAAAGAATATCCCGGCTTTAAGCTGGATCATGTATCCTTCACACTGCCCTGCGGAACCATCATGGGACTGATCGGGGAGAACGGCGCGGGCAAAAGTACCACCATCAATGCCGTGCTCGACCTAATCCGGAAGGATGACGGAAATATTTTATTCTGGGGCAAAGCGCTTTCCCACAATCCCAGGCAGCTGAAGGAAGATATCGGTGTTGTATTTGACGGCATTAACTTTTATGAAACCCTCACCCCCGTCAAGGTGGGTAAGATCTCTGCCGCCGCTTACCGCCAGTGGGATCCGTCTGCCTACAAAGGCTTTCTGGAACAGTTCCAGCTGCCTGCAGACAAGGAAATCAAAACCTTTTCCAAGGGCATGAAAATGAAGCTTTCCATTGCAGCCGCCCTTTCCCACCATCCGAAGCTGCTTATCCTGGACGAAGCCACCAGCGGACTGGATCCGGTAATGCGCGACGATATCCTGGATGTTTTCCTGGATTTTATCCAGGATGAGACACATTCCATCCTGATGTCCTCCCACATCACAACGGATCTGGAAAAGGTTGCCGACTACATCACCTTTATCCACCAGGGAAAAATCGTTTTCAGCAAGCCCAAGGACGAGCTGATTTACAACTACGGCATTCTCCGCTGCGGCGCGGAGGATTTTCACAGGCTGGATCCCGCTGACATCCTGGCCTGGCGTAAAAACGACTACCAGTGGGACGTACTCGTGGAAGACAAGAATAAGGCAATGTCCCGCTACCGGAGCATCGTAATTGACAATCCTTCCATTGATGACATTCTTCTGCTTTATGTAAAGGGGGAACAGGTGAAATGAAAAGTATGATATTAAAGGATATCTATAATATTACCCACAATATGCGCTCGCTTGGGCTGCTCCTGGTGATGTTCGTTTTTATTATGCTCCCCCAGGGCGGAGCGCCCGGCTATATCACTACTTCCTGTGTGCTGTGCAGCATGATGGTCATTACCACCTTCTCCTTTGATAACATGTCAAAATGGGAAAAATACGCGCTTGTCATGCCTGTTACAAAACAGGATCTGGTTGCCGCCAAGTTTATTGTCCTCCTTATTTTCACCGCCTTCGGCGCAGTATCCGGCCTGGTTCTGGGAATTATCGGCGGGCTTATCCTCGGCAGCTTCCACCCGGCAGATCCTACGGAATGGCTCACCACTGCTGCCGTGGCCGGCGCAGGCATATGCGCGGGAATTTTTTTCGGAAGCATCGTCATTCCCCTGCTTTTCAGGTTCGGCGCGGAAAAGGCCCGAATCCTTTCTATTGTGGCTTTTCTGATTCCCGTTGTCCTTGGCCTGCTTGTATTTAAGCTGCTTTCCTTGGGCGGCGTGGTAATTACGGACAAATTGGCATTTACAGGCCTGTGCATTGCGCCTTTCCTTGTGGTTATCTGGACATTTTTGATGTTTTGGATCAGCTGCAGGGTGTTTGTGAAACAGGAAATATAGCTAAAGTACATCCAAAGCCTGATACAAGATGAGAGGTATCTCCATGAAAAAAGCCTTATTCTGGGATTTTGACGGCACTCTGATTCACCCCAACGACTCATTTTTAGACGCCATGCATACCGCGCTATCAAAACACAACTTTATGGTTTCCCCGGATGAGATCAGAGCCTTCCTGCGGACGGCATGCTCCTGGTATACCCCCGAAGCTGCATATACTGATAAAACCGGAGAACAGTGGTGGACTGCCCTTTATGACAGGTTTTCCTTATTTTATAAAAAATTGGGCGTACCCCAAGCCAAAGAAATGATTATAAATAATCATTTCAGACAGCAAATACTGGACAGCGGCAACTATACCCTTTACGATGACGCTGTCCCTGTATTAAAGCTGTGCATTGATATGGGCTATAAAAATTATATTTTGTCTAATAATTATCCCGAACTTTCTTCTGTAGCAAAGGAGCTGGGATTATCCACGTATATTTCAGGCTATTTTGTATCGTCCCTCATCGGTTATGAAAAGCCCCGGATTGAACTTTTCCGTTACGCTCAGCATGTCGCGGGCTCTCCTGATTACAGCTGTATGATTGGAGATAATCCAGTCGCTGATATCCAGGGCGGAAAGGCCGCCGGCATGAATACCATCCTTGTACACCAAAATGGTGATGGTTCAGCCGGATGCCAGTGCCATACGTTGTCCGAAATTCCTTCCCTGCTTTTATAACCCCGACACAAAAACCACATCCACAAAAATGCACTGATTGAATATCCCTTTTTTATACAAAAAAGCAGGGAAGAAAACAGATACTGTTTTCCCCCTGCATCTTATAAAGCGCTGTCACTCCAGCCCTTCCTCCAGCTTCCGTATTTCCCTGTTGCAATACCAGTAAAGGCTTGACGTTGCTCCAAGCACGCCGGTGCACAGGAACATCAGCGCCATTCCGCTTCCGCTCCCTGTCCCAACCAGCCTGCCAAGCAGCTGTGCCACAGCCGCTCCCCTCTGCATGAACGGTTCAAATACATAGTCGGCCAGCCAGCCTCCCAGCAGAAGGCCCGCCGGGATGCTGCAATACTGCAGCGCATTTCTTGCTGCAAAAATTCTTCCCTGTATCTCCCGGGGAACCCGGTGATACAGAATAATACGCTGTCCTGCGGCTACAAAGGGAATAGGAACGCTTGCCGCAAGCCCTGCCAGGCACCAGCTCCAGGCACCCCTGCCCATGCCGATCCCAAAATCCCCGAACAGGAAGGAAAAAGCGGCGGACAGATAGATCATCCTCACCGGTCTTCCCTTTATCTTCCCGGTTGCAACCAAAAGGCCGCCCGCGATCCCTCCCATGCCCATCACACTGCTCACCAGCCCCATAATCTGCTCATTTCCCCCGCTCCTTGCAAGAAGCATGGGCGACAGAATATTTTCATAGGTCAGCCGGGAAAAGAAATTAATCAACGCCATGCTGAAGATCATAAATCCCAGGCCCTTTTCCTTTTTCAGGAAACCAACCCCTTCCTTCAGGCCGGCAAAGGGCTTCTCTTTCTTCTTTTCCCTGCTGCACTCCTCCGGAATCCGGACGAAAAAGAGCAGGACACAGAACGCAAAAACAAAAGAACCAAGATCCGCGAGAATTACGCCCTCCAACCCCCAGAAGGCGCTGACGGAAGCCGCCAGCACCGGTGTCACCGCCGTCAGCAGGTTGGAAGAAAAGGAATCCATCCCGCTTGCCCTCGCATACAGCTCCTTGGGCACCAGCATCCCGACTGCCACGGACTGCGCCGGAAACTGAAACGCATTCATAAAGCCTGTTACCGCATTCACCACGTAAATATAACGGATATCCAGCCTGCCGTTAATCAGCAGCATCCAGACAAAAACAGTGCACACAGCAGCGGCGGAATCCGCCGCCAGCATAACCGTCTTTTTCCGGTGCCGGTCAATAAATGAACCTGCAAAAAGACTGACAAGAATGTAAGGCACATAAGAACAAAAGGTCATCAGGGATACCGCCATCGCGGAATCCGTCTGTTTGTAAGCCCAGATTATCAGGGCAAAACCCGTCATGGCGCTTCCCAGCTGGGAAACGGACTGGCTGAGCCAGAATATAATATAGTACGTAAATCCCGATTTATTATTTGTGAGCTGTTTCATTGGTTTTTCTCCTTATAGTTTTTTTCTTCCTATAAGTACAAAATCCAATGAGGGCGGAATTACCTTTTTACTCTCATCCTCTGTACAAGCTCCGCCCGTTCATTGAACCTTGTACAGAGAAAAACATCCATGATTATTTCCTCATGCCGAGTCATGCTCTCTATTCCTCCATCATTTTTCCATATTCCTTCATAGAGTAACCCTTCAGAACCGCCGACGGGCATTCCTCCAGCACCGCTTCCACCATTTCCCTGAATCTGTGTGTCATCCGGATATCATTATCCCTGAGCATATCTCCGCACTCAGCGATAAAATTCTCAATATCAACGCCCAGCATACCTTCATGCAAAAGCTCGGATACCAGGAACATACATTCCTCTTCTTCCACTTCTTTTACATCCAGAAGATAGTCCATCAACTCCTTCATAGATGGAATCAAGGATATAATTCCTCCCTGTTCAAGCGCCTTCCTCTCCTGCGTGGTGAACTCCCTGTAATCCTCAATTTCATCGAATTCCGCTCTCTGCGACAGCACCCATTCGGCGTCCTCTTCCTCCAGGATGGAGACATAAATAATTTCATCTCCCTCCATCTTCAGCACAGTGATGTTGTCCCAACAAGCATTTGGCACCAAAATTTTGTCATAGAACTCTTCCATCTCCATGCTGCAGCCGGTATAGGAATTGAGCAGCGGCAGAAGCTTCTCCGCTTCCATCACCCCATACATATTCAGGAACCTTTTCATGTTGGACTCCAGCTTTACAATCACTTCGATCTGCTGCCTTCTATCCTTTTGCGAACAAATTTCCGCACATTTTCCGGCTTCCGGCGTCAGCCTGATAACTCCCTCATCAAAATCCTCCAAATCCGCAAGCCCGCAGGCAAAATAAACATCCAGTTCCCCCAGCATACCCAGGCAGTCTGCCAACGTAACCTTCTTTCCCTCCGTAAGCCGGACCAGAAATTCCATGCTTTCTCCGGTAAGCAGCCCGAGTAACGGCTCCATATCCTTATTCAGCTCCTCTGCCAGGGCCGCAGCATAAACAGGGACCTTGCGTTTTCCCTTGGGGACCGGGGGCAGCGCTATCCCCATCCTGCCCATCAGAGCCTCCAGCTCCTCCTTGCTCTTCTGCTTCAGCAGCTTTTCCATGGTTTTATTCGTAGGCAGCACTTCCACCGGAGACATGATATCCAGATCGTCTTCCTCGTCCCAGTCTTCTCCAAGGAAAAAATCCCGCAGGATATTATCCTCAAAGGGCGCATCTTCCGCCTCCTCCGCAAAATCCTCCGGAGCGTCTTCCCAGTCATCCTCTTCATCCCAGCCGTCTTCTTCTTCATAAGCAGGGTACTGTTCCAGTACGCCTTTTCCTTCCAGCTGGCGCGTCCTCGCTTTTTTCTCCGTATCCTCCATCTTTACTAACGTCACATCAAACATCCAGTCATCGCCGAAATCATACAAATAAAGCCAGGTTTCCTTCAGCTTCCAGCCCAGCCCTGAAAGGGTTTCCTGATCCGCCCTTCTTCCTTCTTCATCATAGGGCGAATAGTAACCGTCTTTGTCATATGGCTTCCTGTTTCTGCTGAACATATACAGATGCTCTGCCGTAAAATCAAAGGCCCGGAGTATGGCGCTGTGCAGATCATCCAGCGTCTTGCCGCTGTCAATCTGAATCAGCCTGTATATATTGGAATCCTCCTGCGGTTTTACCTTAAATGTATAAGCTTTTGTTTCCCCCATAGACTTTTCCTCTCTGTGCATTTTTCCGTTGTTACATACCTTCATCATAACCCACCCTGAGCCATGATACAATTCTTTTTTCCAGGCCGCCGGCACGTTTTCTCACGGTCTGCGCAGAAAATGAACGGACCTGTCTGAACCGTAACATGTAAGTTCCATGTTTTTCTTTAAAAACCGGCCATTCCCATCATTTAGAAAAAAGGCCTGTGACACGTCACAGGCCTTCTCCATCAAATTCCGGTATAAAGCTTTCCTCCGCGGTTTCCCCTTCCTGGATAAAACCGTTTTCCACACCCAGCTCAAGGGCGAAGTCCACCACCCTGTCGTACTCCCTTCTGCTCACACGCCTGTTCAGCTCCGGGAACTCCGGAAATTCACCAATCGGGGTATACTGGTTCATAATGCTGATAAAAATGCGGTCCCCATAGGTCTGATACAGATACCGGATTACCTTTTTGGAATCCGTCGTACAGCCGGGCAGCACCAGATGCCGCACAATGACTCCCTTTTTCATCAGCCCCGTATTGCCGTCAAAAACAGGCTCTCCCACCTGCCTTACCATTTCCGCCACCGCCAGGGAGGCCGTTTCGAAATAATCGGGTGCGTGGGAATATCTCTGCGCCAGCGCAGGGGAGACATATTTCATGTCCGGCAGATAAATATCCACCAGGCCGTCCATCCGTTTCAGCGTATCCGCCTTCTCATAGCTTCCGGTATTGTAAACCACCGGGATGCGCAGCCCCGCCTCCTTTGCCCGTTCCAGCGCCAACGCAATCTGAGGGACGAAATGGGTGGGCGTCACCAGATTGATATTATTGGCTTTCTTCTCCTGCAGCTCCAGGAAAATGTCCGCAAGCCTTTCCACCGTAATTTCCCTGCCGGCCCTGCTCTCGGCAATATTTCTGTTCTGACAGAACACACACCGGAGCACACAGCCGCTGAAAAAAACAGTACCTGAACCGTTATCTCCTGAAATACACGGCTCCTCCCAAAAATGCAGCGCCGCCCTGGCGGCTTTTATTTCCGCAGTCTGCCCGCAATAGCCCGTTTTTCCGCCAAGCCTGTCGGCATGGCAGTTTCTTGGGCACAGCGTACAGTCCGACATGATTTTTATGTAATCCGCTTCCTCTTTTTTCATCGTCCGTTCCTTTCCTGCTGCTTCTTACTATACGTAATGGGACGATGTTTTGCAAGTGCTTTAACATAACATATACCGTTGTCAGTTCCTGATAATTACTTCCCGTTCACACCTGTATAAACGCTCTCCAGCAGTTCCCCTCCCGTATCCTGCGACAGCTCCCAGATCCCGGCGCCTGCCAGTCCCAGATTCCGGGCCAGCATGGCTTTAGCGCCCACAGACCGTGTATCCTCGTAGGAAAGGAAGGCTGCGTTTCCATATAAATATGGTACAAATGCTTCTTCATGATAGAAGGAGCGGAAACCGGGGCGGTTCAGGTAGTTATTTTTTACCGCATCGTAGGTGACCGCACGGGCGGAAGAAAAGGCGCTGTACCTGCCGTTGTTATTTTCCAAAACACCCTCATAAAGATAGCCGTAAAAAGGGATTCCCAGAACCAGCTTGCCTGCTGGGATTCCTGCGTTCAGGTACGCGGATATCCCCTCAAATACACTGTTTTTATACTGGGGGCTGTATTCTGACGGACTGTATAGGGGCGCGCCGAAATCCGACCGGCTGTCCCACGGCCCATGCATATCATAGGTCATAACAAAAATATGATCCACCAGCTCCGCTACCTTGCCCGCTTCAATTTTCTTCAGATAGTTGGGATTGGCCGCCCCGGCAATTGTCAGATAATATTGTTTGCCGTCAATCAGGCTCTGTTCATTCAGCTTCTGCCGGATTGCGGAAAGAAGCAGCGTAAAGTTCCCGGTATCTCCGGGGCTGGACAGATTCCCGGCCTTTCCGCCGGACACCGGATATTCCCAGTCCAGATCAACTCCGTCAAAACCGTGGGCCACAAGAAAGGCCCGGCAGCTTTCGGCGAAGCTGTTCCTGCTCTCCTCAGTGGCAGCAACAGCGCTGAAATAAACAGAATCATCCCAGCCCCCTACGGATATCAGGGTTTTCAGTCCGGGATTTGCCGCCTTTAAGCTGCGGAGCTGCTCAAAATTCTTAAGATCCCTTTGTGGATTGGCAAGGGCGATGCTGTTGGCAGCCGGATCAATTCCGGCAAATGCGTAATTCAGGTGGGTCAGCTTCTGTGCCGGAACGTGCAGCGGCGTATAGCCCTTAGCCGAAGCCCAGGAGGTATAATAGCCCACAACCGTCTTTTCCAGAGGTTCACTCACCGGCGCAGCCTGCGCAGAAAGGCCCATAATTCCTGCAAACGCGGAAACAACCATGGATGTGATGAGAGAATATAAAATAATTTTTTTCAATGTACTATTCCTTTCTGTGCGTTTTATGTAATAAGACCTGCTCCGGGCAGTATCTTTTTTCCTAACAGTTCAGAAAGAGCTGAGCTGTTACCTTTTTTCATTATAAAGTAAACGCACGGAAAGGAACAATGCACAAAATATGGCAGATGTGGGCGCTTTTTAATAGCTTTCGTCAATTATGGGGGCTGTTTTCCTCCCGCTACGGCTGTGCATACCCCATTCTGCAGAGCGACCAGTTAAGGGTTGACGCCTTCACCTCCCCGGCGGCCTCCCACAACCGATCCGTAAATCTGACCTCAACACCCCGATCTATCAGCGCCTGAAGGGGATTTTTAATTTCATATTCTGCGACAGGTATCTGAACTGAACTGGAAACATAATACCCTGCAATATCATCCTGGAGCGTAAATTCACCCGGATTAAATTCATACAGATGCAGAACCGTATCCAGCATGGCAGGAAACCACCTGTGCTCCAGTATTACCACATGGGAAATCCCCGGGGAGGAAAAAAATCTTTTCCTGTCCTCCTCCGTCGTATTCTCCCCTACATGATAGGTAACTCTCGGACAATCCCGGGGCGTCAGAAAGTTGGGCAGCCTTTTTTCATCAATCGCCCACACCAGCCCCACCGTCTGATCCAGATCCTTTCTTAAAGGTATCCGCGGTTCAAAAACCCTGATACCGCTCTCCTCACTTACATGAAACAGCCTCATATCCGCTCCTTTCTCCTGAAGGCACAAGCACACAACCTAAAGTATCTTTTCAAACGCCTTATACCACTTTAATCCGTAAATTTCCTCCAGTCCCAGATCAACCAGGCCTCTGTAGCTGAAACCACATTTTTCATATAATCGGACCGCAGGCAGATTCTCTTCAAATGTATCTAAGCGGACTGCATGCATCCCCTGGCTTCGGCCCAGTTCTTCCGCATATTCCAACAGAGCCTTTCCCACTCCGCATCCCATATAAGCAGGATGCACTGCCAGAATATGAATAATAATTACCGGAACATCAAAACCAATCTGCCATTCTACCGACCGATATGCCTCCCCCTGTTCATACAAAAATATAACTGTACCCGCAATTTTCTCCCCGCACAAAGCAACGTACAGATTCCCGGCCCTCAGTCCTTCCTCCGCATGCTCACGCAAAGGATACACTTCCCTGCTCCAGCGGGGATAATTCACATGCTCCGCAAGATAATCGTTCAATTCTCCATACAGTCTTTCAACTTCATCCAAATCACCATCGTTTGCCTGCCTTACCTTAATTTCCATATCATCCCCTCTTTCCTTATTGCATTACACTCCCGACACTCAAGCCCCTTGTGCCAATTTTATCAAAAAAAGTGCCGGACCATCTCATTTCCACGAAATAATCCAACACCTTCCATTTTCAAAAATCATTCAGAATATAAATCAAAGACCGTGCGTCCTGCTTCGAACACAAACCCATATGCGTTACCTTTACAGTTAACTCCGCCAGGCACCCTCACGGCACACGGAAAATTCTGCTTAGTGCTGCTTTGTTCCCAACCTGACACGGTTCGCAGACATCCGTTGCGTAAGACCCAAACTTCAACGCCACTTATAAAGGGCAGCCACACAGGCACAAGCCCTCGGCCGGACATCACCCCTGCTATAGCGGATTTCAGGTACAGGAGACCGCTAATCCCCCGGCTGCACGGTTTAATTAGTATACTTTTTTTTTAACGCTTTGTCAATCCTTTGTGCTTTTTTCCAGCGTTTTTTCCAGCGGAATTCTCGTATAATATTCTTTTTCATCCGAATGATGGATGTATGCGCCGTTTTTTTCCTGCACACGCAGGGAGGCCGGATTGTCCTTGTGCAAGGACAGATAAAGCTCATCCTCTGCTACCAGATCCCGGGCTTTTTCGATTGTCAGCGCCAGGCCCTTTGTTGCATAGCCCCTGCCTCTGTATTTGTCCCGTATTCCGTAACCGATATGGCCGCCTCCGCTACGCTGCGCATCATTCAGATAATGCCGCACCCGGAACAGGCCTTCCTGTCCACTTTTTCAAGGCTTAACCGCCCTTGTCGCCATATACTGCGGCGCAAATTTCCTGATTTCCATCCCGTTCTCCCGATCTTTGTCCTCATACAGATCCGTAAGCCGGAAACCGGCCTTCAGCTGGCCGCCCAGCTGCTCCTCCATGCTGTGGCTGAACTGAATTCCTTCATAATTCTGCGCCATCCTCTCAAACCTCTCCCGTGGCATTTTCAGCGGATTAAAGGGTAAAGGATTCACAACAAGCAGCGGATTGTCATCCTCAAACAGGAAATTCAGTCCGTTGTCAAAGCCGGCCAGGAGAACACCGCCGCTTTTCAGCACCCGGAAGCATTCGTTCCATACGTGATAAACATCCTCCACGTAGCAATTGGAAACGGGATGGAAAATAATATCAAAGCTCCCATCCTCAAAAGGAAGGCGCTGCGTCATATCCCCTTTGATAATGGAAATGGCATATCCTTCCCTGCGCGCCACCTTTCTTTCGGCCTCCAGCTGTCTGTCCGAATAATCCAGAATGGTGCATTCCGCCCCCAGCCTGGTAAATATGGGCATCTGCTGTCCGCCTCCGCTGGCAAGCCCCAGCAGCTTCTTTCCCTTAAGCTCACCAAACCACTCATGCGGCACCGTAATGCACGGCGTCAGATACACGCCCCAGTTTTCTTCCGTAACCGCTTCAAATTCCTCATGGGTGACAGGCAGTGACCAGTCACAGCCATTCTCTGCCCAGACATCCCAGGTCCTGGAATTGATTTCCGTATACTTATCCCCCATGGCTTACTTTTTTTCCCCCTTTATCCACAATATCCTGATGTTAAAATTCCAGCAGGGTGCCGCCCTGAATTTCTTTTTTCTCCCCATTCACTTCAATCCAGACGGATGCGGCAGAAGGATTGTACACCATATTCCCGGCAGCGCCAAACTGCAGCCGTCCCGCCGCCTCCATATAGTCCACAATTTCAATATTGGTGGCATACCAGATATCATCCCTGCCGCCGCAGTTCCTGCAGAACTCCTCCATCACATCCCAATTGCCGTAAATATTAAATTCATAGCTGTGTCCCCACACATACATCATATACAGATATTGGGTCTTATGTAAAGACACAAATTCCTTTCCAAGCTCCAACAGATTGTGGTTGTAATGGCAGGTAGCCTTCCACCGCAGAAAATCCTCCGGCATGGCAAAAGCTCCCGTTTCCTCCACCGTCCTGGAGTAGCGGATTCCCAGGGCTGGCAGGGCCTTCACGATCTCATCCGAAAAAGAACCGTTGGGATAAGAAAGCCCCCTCACCGGATATCCCACCGCGGCCTCCAGGCTTCTGCGATCCTCCAGGATCTGCTCAACCACCTGCTCCATGGGGCATCTGGCAATTGTCGGATGGGTGCAGGTATGGCAGGACACCTCATGCCCCCGGTACAGCTCCCGATATTCCGAAACGGGAACTCTTGTTTCTGCCGCAATCCCCGAATTTACATGAAAAGTCCCCCGGATGCCGTAGCGGTTAAACATATCCACCAGCTGTCTGTCCTCCACACGGCCATCGTCAAAGCTCATGGTCAGTACCTTATGCTTTCCCTCCGGAAAACAGATATAAATATTCCTCATATTACTCCTCTCCGCGCATCAAAAGCACGCATACAAATCCGGCTCTGCCGGTTTTCACTCCTTCCGGATCATTCCGGTTCCACACGGTGATACTCATAAGGCTCACCCTCCTGCGCTGTCACAGTCACATTTTTCATGCAAAGCCCTTTTATATTAGCGGCTTTCATCCCATATCGTCCTTTCGCTGTCACATTTTCCAGACAGATATTTTCCAGGGGCATCTCCGGCAGCCCGGCCAGATAGACCGCATTTCCCGTTACCGTTTCCACGGAAATATTTTTAAAAAGAATGTTCCGGATCACGGAGGTTCCCTCGTCCACAGGTTCCGGACGCTCCGTATCAAAGGTATCATGACTGTAAAATTCATCCACATATATGGCTCCGCGGAACCATTTGCAGTCCTGATGCTCATGGCTTAAATTCTGATGCCGCAGGTTTTCATATACAATATTTTCCACCACGCTGCCTCTGCCCCGGGGCGTTTTAATGCTTCCGATACTGTAAACATCACTGAAAACACAATCCTGCACCAAACAGTCCCGGACGCCGCTCGACATTTCGCTTCCCATCGCCACGCCGAAGCCGCTGGTAAAGGTACAGTTCGTAACCCGGATATGCTCCGATGCGATTCCCACAAGCCTTCCTTCCTCGTTTCTGCCTGATTTGACTGCAATGCAGTCATCCTGGCTGCCGATGGTACAGCCGAACACATTTACATAGCTGCAGGAGTCCGGATCCAGGCCATCGCCGTTTGCGATCCCCTCATACCGCCTGCCGTTTTCATCAAACTTGGTAAAAATACTCACGCCGTTAAGGCTTACATGGCTGCAGTAAATCAGGTGCACACACCAGGCGGGTGACTGTCTTACCGTAATTCCTTCCAGATACACGCCGTCAACATTCCGCAGGCAGACCGCACGCCCGGGCTTTCCCTTTCCTTCCGCCAGCTCCTGCCTGCGCAGTATGCTTCCGTTGGCATCCACACATCCTTTTCCCATAATCCGGATATTATGCAGCCTTCCGTTCTCTGTCTCCTTCGTATTGATCAGGCTGGCATAGCACATGGTTTCCAGCCCCTCAAACCGATATTTCTTAAGCGGAAAATCCTCCAGGCATCCGCTTCCCAGCAGGCGGCTTCCTTCCTCCAGAAAAAGCGTCATATCACTCTTTAAAAACAGCGCGCCCGTCACAAAGGTTCCCGCCGGAATCCGCACCGTTCCCCCGGCCGGACAGGCATCTATCGCTTTCTGGATAAAAGAAGTGTTTACGGTCCGGCCGTCTCCCACAGCTCCAAAGGATGTGATAGTGAGCTCCTCTCCCTTTTCCTGCAGGGTAATATGGAGCGTATCTTGGGCCAGCCTCCCGTTTTCATCCTCCGCCGATGCTTCTATCTCATAGCCTCTGCCGCTTTTAAGCCCCCGCAGTGTGAAGTCCGTATGCTCCGTCCTTCCAACCTCCGCACCATCCAGAAAAACCCGGTACTGCCGCGCGCCTATTACCTTGTTCCAGAGGACGGCCGCACTGTCCGCCGTCCGCGTCTCCTCCGGACAAAACAGCTTTAACTGCTCATCTTCATATCTCATTCTGTCTTCTCCCTGATTTTTATTTTCTATCCCCGGCCAGATACTGCTTCATAATTCGGCCCCACCTGTCAGAGATCTGTCCGATCCCTCCCCATATGGGATGGTTCATATTCTGCAATCCTACTATTCCACCGTAAGCACAGTTTTCCCCGGATACATTCCTTCCGCACAGGCCGAAACCACAATACGTCCCGCGCTGCCGCCCAACCGGATTCTCACACTTGCACAGCCATGGTACATATGGATAAAATCAGCCTGATACGGCTCATTGGTCATCAGGTTCCCGTTATCCACGGACAGGATTTCCCCGTCCCCCTCAATCTGGAAACGCACCCTGGAGCTTTCCCGGAAATAAGGATTTCCCTCCTCGTCCTCCGCCCTTACGGTAAGCAGCATTTCATAGCCTCTCTCGGCAGGCGCCTTTATCTCTTCCCGGGTAAACGAAAGCCTCACGGCAGGCCCGGGAGTTTTGAGAACATGACAGCACACCTCTTCCCCGTTTTTATAACCCACTGCCTTTACACACCCCGGCTGATAAGGAAGGAAGCCGGTAATCATCCGGTTCGGGCAGTCTGCCGGACGGGGCAGGAAAAATCTTTTCCCGTTCAGGTACAGCGCCACTTCCTCACAATTGCTCGCTATCATATAGGGGATCACTGTTTTATGGAACTGCGGAAAATGCCAGTGGTCCGCATAAATCGGCATATCCCAATGCTCCTTGACCCCTTCGTCCTCAAGGGAATAATCCATCACGGAAAAATGCACCATCGGTTCCTCATTCCAATAGCTCTTCAATAGATAAAATCCCGGCTTTTTCACAAGGTTGGTGCGGAGCATTGCCCCGCTCCAGCCCTTCGCCGGATATCCCATGGATTCTCCCAGATAATCAATCCCCGTCCAGATCATCCCGCCGATTACATAATCCGCGGCAAAAGGCACCAGGGAAGGATTTTCATTGGTAAAATTCTGCATCTGCTCCGGATGCCCCTTGAAAAACTGGTAGATTTCCGTTCCCAGAATCAGTTTGTCAGGCATAGCCTCATGGATCATGGGGTACCACTGCTCCTGATAATTACAGGAAATCACATCCACGATCTCCCCGATCCTGCAAATCCGTTCCACTCTTTCTCTGACGTCGTAAATTTCCGTATCGTCCGCTTCATCCACAAATTTCTGGATATCCTTGATTTGCGACAGATCCACATTGCTTTCCCGTTTAAAATGCGGGTTCATGGCGTAGGTTACCGGCCTTGTCGCATCCATGGTAAGCACATAATCCTTCAGCATTTTCAAAATAGCCAGCATGGATGGCTGCCCCTGGTTTTCCACCTCGTTTCCCACGCCCCAGATAAAAATACAGGCGCGGTTGCGGTCGCGCTTCACCATGGCTTCCACATCTTTTTTCCACTCTGTTTCAAAATACCGGCCATACAGGCCGCCGGTCCACTTGTCAAAGCATTCCTCATACACATAAAAGCCCAGTTCATCACACAAATCCAGGAACTCCACGGAATGGATATGGTGGGCGGCGCGGATGGAATTGCAGCCCATCTCCTTTAACAAAAGAAGCCTTTCCCTCCAGATTTCCTTCTTCGCCGCTATCCCTGCGCTTCCCGCTTCCTGATGCAGGCATACGCCCTTGAGAATCACCTTTTCCCCGTTGACAAACATTCCTTTTCCCGGAAGCAGCTCTATTTTCCGCAGCCCGATACGCATGGAAACCGTGTCCGCCGCCCTCTCACCATCCATTAAGGACAAGGTAAGCGTATACAGATTCGGTGCTTCGGCAGACCACAGGCTTGCATTTTTTACGTGAAATTCCAGTAATCCGTTTTCACCCTCGGCAATAATATCTTCCGCAAGAATGCCTTCTGCCATATTCTCCGCATCAGGGCATCTGTTATTCTGCGCATCGCCGCACACGCCCGTCAGGGAAAGGCTGCCTCTTACCCTTGCGTCCACGCCTGCTGCCACGCGTACCACTGCGCTGTCCCCTTCAAGCTCGGTATGTACCACAATTTCCCGTTCCTCCAGATGGGCGGCCTCCGTCTCCAGCAGCTTCACGGTACGGTAAATTCCGGCTCCGCTGTACCAGCGGTCCGCAGGGCTGGCCGTATTATCCACCCGGATGACAATACTGTTTTCCCCGGTTTTCAGGAACTGTGTTATATCCAGCCGGAAGGAACTGTAGCCATACTTCCAGCCTCCCGCTTCCCTTTCATTCACCCATATGGTGCTGTTTTCAAAAATACCGCCGAAATCCAGATAGTAGCAATAGCCTTCCTTTTTTTCCTCCAGCCGAAGGCTTCTGCGGTACCAGCCGATTCCGAAACGATCCCGGAAGCCCTGAGCCTCCCCCTGATCCATATCCCGGCAAAACGGCGCGCTTATGGCCCAGTCGTGGGGCAGGGTTACCGGCCGATAGCCCTTCTTCCCGTCAGCATCCAGTGTAAATTCCCATCCTTCCATGAGTTTGTAATCTGTTCTTGGCATTTTTTCTCAATTCTCCTTTTCCCTGATTTCCATCATACGCACTAACGCCGCAGTACAGTCCGCACGGTTCACTGCCGCATTTCTTTCATAACCATCCCATAACAGTCCCAGCCGTTTCGCCTCCTGCTCACAGGTCTGCATATCCAGCTCTCTTTTTCCTTCCGGCTGCAGGCTTCTTACCATGAATTCCGCCAGCTCGCCGCAGGTCAATCCATCATCCGGCCGGAACCGGTCCTCCGGTGTCGTCGTTTCATCCACCAGTCCTGCATCCAGCGCCGTCTGCACATTCTGTGCATCAAACTCATACCTGTAGATATCACAGAATCTTCCCTGATATCCCCGCTTTACCGGCATGGGCGCGGCCTTGAAAAACAAATACAGAAACTGTCCCCTGGGAATCTCATCAAAGGGATGGAAAAACAGGATGCAGGGATCCAGCAGCCCCTTTACCATCGCCTTTTTCAGTATGCCCTCCTGGGGAATCCCCTTACAGTCCGCATAAGGCAGCTTGGGCAAATCCGTAGGAAGAATGGGCCTTTCCTCCTTTTGGGCGCTGGACACCGTATCCGCAGGACGCAGCGATACATCCGGCTTCCAGGGTTTACCGGCAAAATCATTTCTCATGCCGCACAGCGGTTCCGCCTGCAGTCTCACAATTTCCTCTGCAATAAATCCGGCCGTCAGCAAAGCGCCGTAATCATTGGTATGGGTTGTATCCATAAAATAATCAGGAGTGATCTCCGGCCCCATATCGCACAGAGTCCGGAAGCTGCTTGCATGCAGATCGATTACCGGCACATGCAGCTCTCTCCCTACTCTGAGACAGCTTAGCGCATAATCCTCCAGCAAATCAAAATACCCATCCTCATTTTTTCCCGGAATCCTGGAAAGAGAGGTCACGATCATGGGATACGCTCCCTTTTCCCTGATTTGGCGGACGTATCTGCGTAAATTCGCCGCATACTGGTCAAATGCCTTCAAATACCGTCTCTTCTGATCGTTATGGCCGAATTCCATCAGAAAAATATCTCCGGGCCTGATATTTTTACATACAATATCCCAGTGCCCGTCATCCCGGAAGCAATTAGTTGTCAACCCGCCATGCGCCTGATTGCTGAAAGCCACGCCGTCAAAATACTGAGGCAGATTCTGTCCCCAGCTGCCCCCGTTGATAATCGGATTATAGGGATACAACCCATCATAATCCGCAACCAGGGAATCTCCCGCGATAAACACGGTGGGAGCCTGGGCATCCTCTATTTTCAGCCCGCTGATCCTGGCGCTGCTTTTCCCTGCGCCCAGCACCGTCACATATACCGAGTTGTCCTCCTTTGCCCCTTCTCCCACCACCGGGATATATTCACAAACCCGGACATAAAACCGGCAGGAAAACACCTCTCCCGGCCGGATAACAATATCCCTTTTTATCAGGTTCCTCCTGCCCGTATACAGCATCAGCCCCTGCGCGCCTTCTCTGCCGCCCCTGATGGTCACCGTCACCGCATAGCTTCCGTTCCCCGGCACCGCCGCCCGGAACCGCAAAGGAAATCCCGCCTTCACTTCCACGCCGTCCGCACCATCCTGCCACAGCCTGGCTTCTTCTCCGTCCCCGGGGCAATACGTCTCCCGCGGATTCCATCCACCCGTCCCGGTAAACCTGTCCGCCGCCCTCTCCTGTGCCGCCAATCCCAGGAATCCGTATCCCTTACTCTCATCATAATAATCTCCGGCAGACAGCCTGATGCCTTCTCCGCCCTCTGCAAAAGAAAATTCCCTGCTAAACATGAAAATACCTCCGTTTTTTCTATTCTCAGTCCTGTTTTCCTAAAAGACCCGTTTTCTGTAACAGCCCAGACACTGGACTGCCGCCATTTTCTTTATTATCATAAGTCAATTAATCTTATTTTTCTTTTGTTATATTGCTTATTACGGGAATTTTATTTATAATATTTTAGAAATATTGACCAAATGACGCCATAGCAAAATTCCGGATGGATTCTGCTCAGCTCCCGGACGGATCCTGGTTAAATCCCGGACGGATTGCGATCAACTTCCGGACGGATTCCGATTAAATTCCGGATGGCTTCCGATTAAATTCCGGATGGATTCTGACGAATCAAAACTCTACCATCCATCCACATGCAGGTCCCGCTGCCATGCGCCACAAAGGAGCCCCCATGAACAACAACCTCTATACCCCGGAAAAAATGATCCAGATAGAATACACAAAACACACCCAGGACTATGACATGGGCCGATTTCACTACCATAACGCCTATGAACTGCTCCTTTTGCAGGAAGGGGAATACACACTGATCACCCTGGATAACGCCTGCACCCTGAAAAAACATGATGTTTCTCTCATCACGCCCTACTGTATGCACAAATCCCTCGGCCGGGCAGGCAATGAAAGAACACTCATGTATTTTGACGAACGCTATCTGAACCGGTATTTCACGGAAAAAAGCCGTTCCCTTCTCCTGACATGCTTCCAGACAGGTCACCTCAGCCTTCCCCAGGAGCATTACGAGGAGACCCTTCAGCTCCTGTTCCAAATCCGTAGCTTTTCGGCAAAAAAGGATTTTGACAGCACCTACCCAGCCTTCGTCAGAATCCTTTCCCTGCTTACCCAAACCTACCGCCAGGCCGCAGGAGCAGAAGAAGAAACGCAAAAAACCAGCGCCCCCCTTATTGCCGAGCTTATCACCTATATCAATCAAAATTACAGTACCATCCGATCCCTGGATGACATTGCGGATCATTTTTATATTACAAAATACCATCTATGCCGCCTATTCCGCGCCGCCACCAAGAGCACCGTTATGGACCATCTAAATGGCATCCGCATCCTCCAGGCCTGCAGCCTTCTGGAAAATACAAGCAAAAGCATTACGGAAATCAGCTACGCCTGCGGCTTCCATTCCTCCGCTTATTTTTCCGACATATTCAAAAAGGCCCTGGGCATGTCGCCCAGAGCCTATCGTAAACTGAAATCATAATACATATATAACAGTCCAGGCCGGCGGGAATATAGGTGAAAAAACGGGCGTTAAGCTTGCTTATAAGACCGTTTTTGCACCTATATTCGCATCGGATGAACATCCGATGCTTCTTGAATGGCAAAGCCATTCAAGAAGATGGCCGTCCCGAATATTGATATTCCTGAATAATTATATCTTTACAGGATGCTGCGAAAATCTCCCCTCCCGGCTTCCTACAACGTATTCGCCCGGTGTTCAATGTTCCTCCGGAAATTCACCACCTGGTGATCATATTCCTGATCCATCAACGAACTGGTAATCATGAAATCCGCCGTCGCCCTGTTATTGGCAATGGGAATATCATATACCTGCGCGATTCTCAGAAGAGCCTTCACATCCGGATCATGGGGCTGCGCCGTAAGAGGATCAGAAAAGAATATCACAAAATCAATCCGTCCCTCAACGATTCTCGCGCCAATCTGCTGATCCCCGCCCAACGGGCCGCTGTTATATCCCTTCACAGGAAGCCCGGTCTTATCGGTAATCATCCTGGCCGTCGTCCCTGTCCCGCACAGGAAATGGTTCTTCAGCACATCCTTATGCTCCTCACACCAGGAAATAAGCTCCGGCTTCTTGCTGTCATGGGCGATCAGGGCAATGTTCTTCTGTTTCCCAATAGTCAGTGTAAGAAATTCTTCATTCATCATAAACGTTTCCTCCTTCATACGGACCTACCTGTCCGTATACGTTTTTCTTTATTTTTTCCATGTCCTACGATTTTCACTATACAGGAAACAATTATAAAAAGCAAGCATTCCTTAAAGCGGTAGGGTAATTTTTACATTTCGATTCCCGGCTGCCGATTTCCTAAATACCACGGAGAGATTCATTTGTATATTTAATATTTCTTTTCAGCAGCCAGAGCAGACTTTCGTTTTATTCTTTGCTTATTCTATTTTAAGTGTTGTAGTGTTAAGTAACTGATATTGATTGTAAATAGTATTAATAAAAGTATCTTTACTATATAGGACATGGCAGCTGACTTGTCGGCAGTCGGTCCGGAAATACTGAAAGCACAAGCTTTTCAGTACAAATGGCTCTTATAATGTGTTAAAATGTAAAAGTATCAACAAAAGATATTTTATTTGTGTACCGCGGATAACAGCGGTGGATCGGGAGGAACCGTTGAAAAAAGCAGAAGACTTTTTCAGGACGCAATATAACAGGCTTTCTCTTGCCGCAAAGTTTAAATTCATCCTTTATTTTCTTGTAGTATGCTCACTGATCGGTTCCATAGGCGGCTTCTGGTATCTATACAGACGCTTCAATAAAATGTTCTACCGGTCTATCAACAGCTCCCTGGAGTATAGCGCCGGCATTCTGTCGGATACGCTTAACGATGTCGATAATCTGACAACCCGGATTTTATCGGATGCCTCCATCCAGAAGGCTCTGTCCGCAGTCAAAGATGATTCTGCCACCTATACCCAGAAATCGGATGCCTTCAGTGACCTGCTTTACGCCATCCCTGAGTACTACTGGCATAACAGGCAGTATCACCTGACCTTTATCGATCTGTACAATGACAACTATACCATCCACAGTGATATTGCTCAATCCAATAAAATACCAACAGAGATCCTTGAGCAGGTTATTACAGATGCCAATGCCCTCCCCGGGTACACCATATGGAATGCGGATTTCTGTGAAGAATACGGGTTGTTCCTCGGGCGGGAAATTCGCAGGGCAGAAAATCTCCGGCTGGATACCTTGGGTACTCTGGTGATCAATATAGATATGGATTCCCTGATTCAGGCATCCCTGAAGAACACCTGGACAGAAGGAGAATCTTTCTGTGTCCTCTACCATGAAGGTCAAATGCTCTATTATTCCCCTTCCCTGGGACAGAAGGCCGCTTCGAACATTTCCCTGAAGGCAGACAGTAACTACGGAATCGTCCGCAACGGCAGCACCTACTATTTTTATGCCAAGGGCACAATACCTGATTTTGACTGGGAATATCTCTTCCTTCTTCCCTACGGGTTTGTAGTAAACACGGAACACAGATATGTGATGATTGCCGTTCTTTTCCTGCTCTTTGCCGCCCTGCTGGGAACCTTCTGTGCCACCCGCATGGTGAGTGGGATTACCATTCATTTTGAACGTCTGATTGACAAAATGAATCTTTTTGGCGCAAATGAAACCCAACTGCCCGCTTCAGATTATGATTACTCCGTAAGGCATGACGAAATCGGCGAGCTGCACCGCCATTTTGATTATATGGCGGTACAGATACAGACTCTGATTCAGAATGAATATGAAAATGAATTGCTGACCAAGGAAGCAGAACTGCGGTCACTGGAAAGCCAGATCAATCCCCACTTTCTGTACAACACTCTGGAATCCATTAACTGGCATGCCAAGGCGGTGAATGCGGAAGAAATCTCTACCATGGTGGAAGCCTTGGGGAACATGATGCGACTGATGTTGGATCGGAAGAGAAAAATATCTACTATTGAGAATGAACTCAAGGTTGTGCGGGATTATATATCCATCATCTCAATCCGGTATGCTGACAAAATAGAGTACATTGAGGAGATACCGGAGGACCTGATGGACATCAAAATTCCCAAGCTTTCCCTGCAGCCCATTATTGAAAATTCCATTAACTATGCCTTAGAAGAAATGATGTACACCTGTATCATTGAAGTAACCGGCTGTATCCAGGAAAATGATATGATCCTCCGTATCTCCAATACCGGCTCCCAGTTCCCGGATATGCTTCTGGAACGGCTGGAAAACGGTGAAATCACACCGAGAGGCTTCGGCATCGGCCTGACAAACATCCACCGTAGAATCCAAATTCTGTTTGGAGATGCTTACGGCTTATCCTTCGAAAATGATATTCTTGAGGATAAGGCAATTGTAACCGTTAAAGTCCCTCTAATGACAGAGGTAAATTCCGCTCGGGAGGTATCCAAATGAAGCTGTTGATTGCAGATGATGAGAAAATTTTCAGAGAAACGATTCGCAGACGCATACACTGGGACGAACTGGGTATAGATACTGTCCTTATTGCCGCTAACGGGATTGAAGCATATGACATTATCCTGGATGAATATCCTGATATTGTCATTACCGATATCAAAATGCCCGGCTTATCCGGCATTGAGCTGATCCAGAGAATCCGGAAACTGACACCCGATATTGAATTCATTATCCTGTCCGGTTATGGAGAATTTGATTTTGCCAGAGAAGCCATGCTGTATGGAGTAAAACATTATCTGGTTAAGCCCTGCAATGAGAAGAAGATTGTTGCCGCCCTGCGGTCAGTGATGGAAGATGTGCTTTGCAAGAGCAGGAATTCCCAATTGAAGTGGCTGCCTCAGCTAATGGGGACCATGGTGATCAATCTGATTAACGAGGGTGTAGCCAGGGAACAGCTCTCACGCGAGGAGTATGACAGCATGTTGTCTCCCTACAGAAAATTCCTGAATCTTGATACTCAGGCCTGTGAAATCTGTTTCTTTTATTATATGGAGGAACAATCCACGCAATATGCCCTTGATATCGTGAATTCCTTCTTTTCGGAGCATTATCCTGATCTCCTGTATCACGTGCTGTATGTACATGAGACCATGCTGCTTCTACTGCCGTCCTTCACCCTGTCTTATGACCGTTTTGACAGCTTTATGCGCCATATTTCCCTGAACCGGCATCTTTCCATGTGCGAATATAAACGTCAGCATCTTGAAAGCATGGCCGATGCGCTCTGGGTGATTATCACGAAAATCAGACGATATGACACCATTATATATTACAAGGACAACAATGTTTTCACCATCTGCAACTTCAGAAGCGTCCTGGACTGCGTTGTAGAAAGTATGTGCAAACTGTTTGCCCAGGATTCCCCGGAAGATGCTTTTGAGGAACTCATGTCCCTTCTACGGCAGGTTACGGATGTGGCTTTCCTAAAGCAGCTGCTCTCCTCCGTCTTGATGTACTCCGCTTCCAAGTGTCTGTATTTTTCTTCCGTCAATGCCGCCGATTTTCTGGCCGGAATTTCCCAGGAGACCTCAGAGCAGCAGATCCTTTCGGCTTTTGAGAAGCAAATGCAGGAAATCCTAAGCAAGTATCGTGCTGCAGATGTGGCTTCCCGCAAGCTCAGTCTTGAAATCTGTCGTTACGTGGATTCCCATCTTTCGGACAGCAATCTGTCCTTAAGGCAGCTTGCAGAGAATTATCTGTATATGAATGTAGACTATGTCAGCAAACGGTTCCTGAAAGAGACCGGAATAAAATTTTCAAAATACCTAACTGAAAAACGGATTGAAAAAGCCAAGGAACTGCTGACCGGCATGGGGGTGGACAAGATACAGGATGTGGCTGAACTTGTGGGTTGCAGTAACAATCCACAATATTTCAGCCAGCTGTTCAAAAAAGAGACCGGCATGACGCCCAGCGCCTATATCCGTCAACAAGGTGAGAAAGCTTAAGCTTTCTCGCCTATCGGAAGAAAAATCTCTGTGCTGCCTTTGCAAAAATCAGGCTGAAGCACTTCCAGTCGTGGGAACCGGGAACTGTAAGGGAATCATGTGTTATCCCCATTTCTGTCAGTCCCCTGTCATAAGCCTGGCAGGATTCCATACACCAATCCCAGTCCCCGTATGCAACCTGCACCTTCACATCCTTCTCTGCAAGAGCTTCCCTTTCTTCCGCCGACATCTCTTCCAGCATGGTATGATGCGCAGCATTCCAAATCCCGTACCAGCCAAAGCTGTCGGTATGTTTCATATACATCACGCTGGTGGTCATACCCCCCATGGAAAATCCGCAGTATGCCCGTCCTTTCTGTTCAGTGGAGACATTATATTTTTCCTCCACATGGGCCATGAGCCGAACCTGCTCGTCCCAGATATGGTCAAAATTCCAGCCAAAATCGCTGTTGTTCATAGCTACCAGCACGAAATCCGCCGCTAAATGATCCAGAATATTTCGCGCCGCAGCCTCATGCATCCACCTCATTTCGCAGCCGTTCTTCTCCATCTGCATTCCATGGCTTATGTAAACTACTCTGTAGGGTTCTTCCCTGTTCCTGTCGTAGCCAATCGGAAGATAGACTGCCAGATACCGCTTTGTCCCATCTGTCCCATCATATTCCGTAAATTCCAAAGTTCCTCCCACTCCATCCACGAGGGGATTCTCAATAGCGCGATCACAGTAGGCAGGCTGCTTATTCGCATCATAAGGCACATACACCACACTGGAACGGCTGTATAGTTCTGACAGCGGATTATATATGGGCGGATTTGCCGGATCAAACAAATAGGTTCCGTCATCCCGTCCCTCCCCATCTATCAGGCGCACCATGTAATCCGTACATCCTGCCAGCAGGGGAATCGCAGTCCCCCACCTGCCTTCGGCAAACTCTGTCATTCCGGAAACATAATCAATTTTCTTGTTGTCATACAGCTCTGGCGTGGTATTTCCTCCTGCCGGATACATACCCTCTGTGAATTCTTCAGGATTATGCGCTGTCCTAGCGGGATCCAGGGGTGTCAGCTTCGCCTGCTCGTCGTACCTGAAAAGTAACGCCGTATTGCTGTAAATCTGCACATCGGCAATATTTCCCAGATCCAACCTTTTCTCCAGATCCACCTGGTACTGCCTGCGATAGTAATCTATGTACTCCCTTGTGATACTCTTTTCATCAAAAACAAATACCGCCAGGTAACCGGTGGGACTGTCCTGAGAAGCAATCACTGTCACACCGTCCTTAAAGCTGTCATACTGAATATTGTTCTGCATAAAAACCTCCCTGCTATTTTTCTGCACTTTTATTTTTTCTCCAGATACCAAATACAAGTTCTTCCACCTTCTTGGAACAAATAGAGGCCGATCCCCCGATATCCAGGCGGTTGGTCACCCACACAGCTTCAAGATTGTCCACCGGGCTTACAAAAAAATGGGTGCCGAAAGCGCCGCTCCATCCATAAGTGCCTTCCGTACAGACGTTTCCGGTCAGCCCCGGATTCTGCCGTATTTTCACTCCCAGCCCCCACACCATGCCGGGCTGCGGCTCTAAGTGATTGTATGGCGCTTCCGTGCGGATCAGTTCCACTGTTTCGGGTTTTAAGATCTGTTTCCCCCGGAAATTTCCTTTATTGCAAAGCATTTCCGCAAAGTGTTCATAGTCCGTCACCGTGGACAGAAGTCCGCTGGCGCCTTTCTCAAACAGGGCAGGAGTGGGATTGCCCGGACGGAACATATCCTTATCGGTTCCGGTAATGTTGAGCAGCTTACCATTCTGCTTCAAATAGAGCGGCGCCATACGGACTGCCTGATCCTCCCTCTGAAAGAATGTGGTATCTTTCATTCCCAAAGGCTCACACAAATATTTCTGCATATAATCTTCAAAATGCATACCGCTCACTACTTCTACCACACGGCCCAGGGTATCAAAGGATTCTTCCCATGAATATCCCGTGTCCGTACCCGGCTGGAAGTCCAGCGGAATCCCGGCATAACGATCCACCCTTTGTTCCAGAGTCTTATCTTCCGACTTGTCTTTTCTCATGGCGATCAGTCCCACCGTCCCCATTCCCAGTCCGGAAGAATGGGACAGCAGATCGCGTATGGTCAATTCCCTTTCCGCAGGTACTGTCTTCACAGTAGCAAAATCCAGGTTTTCTACATAATCCGCTATCTGATTTTCTGTCAGTGGTTCTGTGAAACGATCATCAGCACTTACCTTGGTGTCCCTGAAAGAGGGAATAAACCGGAAAACCGGGTCATCCAGCCCCACTTTACCCTGTTCCACCAGCTGCATAACACAAACTGCCGTCACAACCTTACTGTTCGATGCCATCCGGTACACGGAATCATAATCCACCGGGCCCCATTTTCCCTGATATACCAGTTCTCCGTCCTGCCGAACCAACAGAGCTCCACAGCCCATATCCTGGCTTTCCATGAAATCCTTCATGCTTTTGTCAATATCTTCCACTCTATATTTCATCAATTTCCCTCCAAAAGTCTCAAGTATATCCAATCAGCGGAACAGGAAGTTTTTAGCGGAATCGGCAAAGATCAATGCGAAACATTTCCAGTCATGAGAACCCGGAACCGTGAGATAATCATAGTTAACCCCCATCTCTTCCAGGCCCCTGCGGAAATCATCCAGAAGCGGCATCGCATAGTCCCAGTCGCCGTATGCAACCTGCACCCTTACATCCTTCCCGGCAAGGGCTTTCTTTTCCTCTCCGGTGAGTTCCTTCATCATTTCGTAGTTCGCTGCATTCCATACTCCATAATATCGAAAAGAATCATTATGCTTCATATACATGACGCTGGCGGTGAGTCCTCCCATGGAAAATCCAAAGTATGCCCGATCCTTCTGTGCGGAGGAAACATGGTATTTCTCTTCGGCAAATTGAAAAATCCTCTTCTGTTCTTCCCAGATGTCATCAAAATTCCAAAGCAGGTCGCTGTTGTTCTCCGATACCACCACATAATCCGTTTCCAAATGATCCATGATATTTTTAATTGCGCATTCATGAAACCAACGCATCTCGCAGCCCTTGCTCTCAATCTGGAAACCATGGCTGATGTAAATTACCTTATATGGCTCTTCTCTGTTCCGAGCATAGTGAGCCGGAAGATAGACCGCCAGATACCGCCTGAAGCCCTTTACACCTTCGTACTCTGCAAACTCCAGAGTTCCGTTCACGCCGTCCGTTCGGGGATTCTCCAGGGTGCGGTCACAGTAAGCTGGCTGTTTCTGCGCATCATAAGGCACATACACCAGGCTGGAACGGCTGTACAGACCGGACAGGGGATTATACATAGGAGGATTGGCCGGATCAAACAGATAAGTACCGTCGGTATTCCCTTCCTCATCAATAAGCCTCACATTGTAATCGGTACAACCTGCCAAAAGAGGTATTTCAGTTCCCCATCTGCCTTCTGCAAACATTGTCATATCCGAATAATAATTAATTTTTTCATTTCCGAACAGCTTATGGTCTGTATTCCCGCCTGCCGGATACATACCGTCCCTAAATTCCCATGGATCATGGGCATTCTTCACCGGATCCAGCGGTGTCAGCTTCTCCTGCTCCTTATAGGTAAAGAGCAGTGCATTGTTGCTGTAAATCTGTATCTTTGCCAGCTTATTCAGGTTCACCTTCCGGCGGATATCCACATTATACTGCCTGCAGAAATAAACCGCGTACTCCTCCGTGATGCTCCTTTCGTCAAACACGAATACCGCCAGATAACCGGTAGGGCTGTCCTTAGAGGGGATTACCGTCACCCCGTCCCGGTACTTTGTATAATCAATTACTACCCCCATTTAAATCCTCCCTATTTTTCAATCAATCCCTGCCCAAGCAGCAGGGTATCCTTGTTTCCTTCTGCTTTTCACCTGTCTCAGGGCTTCAGCATGACCTTGACTGCAGAGGCGTCATTTGCAGCCGTGTCAAATGCCTTCTCCCAGTCCGCCAGGCTATAGGTATGGGAGATCAGCCCTTCTGTCTTAATCAGCCCCTTCTCAATGCCGCGGATCACGGCAGGATACACCTTCGCGGACAGATGGGAACCAATAATGGTCAGTTCCTTACCGTCGCCGATAGTATTCCAGTCTGCAGTGACCAGATCAGACAGAACTCCCATCTGTACATAACGGCCATGGTTCTTCAGGACAGCCAGTCCCTGGGTGGCGCTCTTGGGACTTCCGGACGCTTCCACATAGACATCGCAGCCCAGGCCGTCAGTCAGCTTCATAATCTCGTCCACCACGTTTACCTTTGCAGGATTCAGCACGATATCCGCGCCATATTCCCTGGCCTTCTCTGCCCTCTCCTCACGCAGCTCCAGGCCTATGACCAGCTTCGGCAGTGCCAGGTTTGCTATGTTTGACATGGACAATCCAATGGCGCCCAGGCCGGAAATCACCACCACATCATCGTGACTGATATGAGCCTGCTCCAGTGCATGCATACCACAGGCGATGGGTTCCACCAGGACTCCCTGCTCCGCAGTAAAGTTTTTGGGCAGGACATGAACAATCGCCCTCTTGGGAAGCTTTACATATTCCGCAAAACCACCGTTAGCATAGTTCTTGAAGCCGAACACCGCAGAGCGCTGACACATCCAGTGTTTACCGGTCTTGCAGTAAAAACATTCCCCGCAGGGAAGGATCTGCTCCGCGCAGACCAGGTCGCCAATCCCACAGGAAGTAACGCCCTCTCCGATTTCCACCACTTCTCCCACAAATTCATGCCCGGGAATACTGCCCGGCTCCACATATCGATCCTCCTCGCAGGTACCCCAGAAACGGATACCTCCATGGTAGGATTTCAGGTCACCTGCACAGATGCCGCATCCCCTCACCTTCAGGACAATCTCGCTTTCGCCTGCGGACGGTCTGGAAAAATCTTCATAACGGCTGTCGTAAGGGCCATAAGATACTACTGCTTTCATTTTCATAGGTTTCATGTATTACCTCCTGACATTTTTCTTGTATAATTAAAATTGAAGCGCCCGGCCAGTTTGCCGGGCTGTATAATACTGTCATTTGTTATTGTCATCCACGCAGTAAAGCGCCTCCGTCAGTGCCAGCGATGCCAGGGACTGTCCGTATGCCATAGGGCGGATTACAATATCCAGATAATGCTGCTTGTTCATGCCCATGCCGGTGCCGGAAGATACCTTGCCTACAGTACCGTCCTCCGTGATGCAGGCAATCACTCCCTCTACAGCCCGGAGACCCACTTCCTGATAAGAACGATCCAAGAGGCCGCTGCGCACACCCAGAAGGATCCCTGCAGCAATGGCTGCCGAACCGGATGCTTCCTCGTAACTTTCCGGATCGTCCAGCACTGTAGGCCACAGGCCGCTGGGATTCTGCAGTTTTTTAAGAGCTTTCACCTGATGCCTCCAGACATCCAGAATAAAGGTCTTTACGCATACAGGAATTTGCTCCCCCATAGCTTCCAGATAGGCAATGCATCCGTAGGTGAACCAGGAATTGCCTCTGTTCCAGAAGATTTTACCGAAATTATGATTTCCATTGAAGGTCCAGCCGTGGTAAAGAAGACCCGTGCCTCTTTCGTACAGATAGAGGATATGTACCAGGAACTGATGGACAGACTCCTCGATCCATGCCTGGTTTCCAAAACGGACGCCCATCTTCCCCAGGAAGAGCACCGCCATAAACAGGGTATCATCCCATAGCTGCTCTTCATTCAGATTTACTGAATTTCGATCAGGTATTGCTGTGGTTACATGCTGGAAACCTCCGTCCTGTGTACGGGGAAGCTCCTTCAGCAGCCAGTCTGCATGCTCTCTGCAAAGTGTTTCCCACTCTGGCAGATCATGACGCTGCGTTACATCCAAAACTGCCAGGAGAGGGGCTGTCGTATTGATATTACGGGAAGGAAGCCCTCTTTTCAGATTCCGCTTTACCCAGTCGATGATGAACTCATCGTAGTCGGTGCAGCACCTTGCCTTCTGCAGCTGGACAAAGCCGTAGAGTCCTACTCCCTGGGGCCAGTCCCATTCCTCAATTCCGAAATCCCTCGGATTCAGACCCTTGAAAATTTCCTTCATATTGCTGTAATCTACATTCTCAGCGCCCTCCGGCAACCCGAGATGCATTAACCGGTCATTTATCTTGTCCAGCAGTTTATTCAGTTGTATTCGATCCATTTTATATCCTCCATTCTGTCTTTCATACAGATTCTACAGTCCGCTTTCCTTACTGATTACCATAAAATTCCCGGTTATCCTTTCAGTCCGGATGTGGCAACACCCTGTACCAAATACTTCTGGAAAAAGATGAACAGCATTACCACTGGCAGCAGAGATAATGTCGCCATGGCGAACATCGCACCGTAATCCGAAGAGGAGCCAGGATCACAGAACAGCTTAAGCGCCAAAGACACCGGATAGCTTGCGGAATCGTTTACATAGAGCAGCGGTCCCATAAAATCATCCCATCTTGCGATGAAAGTAAAGATGGTCCCCGTAATTAACGCGGGTTTCATCAGGGGCAATACGATTTTGGAATAGATCCCCAGGTAGGAACAACCGTCCATCTTGGCCGCTTCGTCCAAATCCTTCGGGATCCCCCCGATGAAATTCATCATCAGATACACGATAAAGGCATTGGTTCCGAAAAAGCAGGGAATCATCAGCGGAAGATAACTTCCCACCCAGCCCAGGGTATTGAACCACAGATATTGCGGCACCATCAGAACCTGCCCTGGCAGCATCAGAGTTGCCAGGAGGATTCCGAACAAAAGCTTTTTTCCTCTGAAGTTCAGTCTTTCCAATCCGAAAGCCACAAGGGAGCAGGAAAAAAGTGTTCCTACGGTTCCCACAACCGCGATGTAAAGGGAATTTCTGAAGAACCTCCCAAAGCTCACCCCTGCAAATCCTTTCCAGCCGTTAACATAGTTTTCTCCCGTAAATTGCTCGGGAACCAGGGAGGACGCGGTGGCAAATATACTATAAGTCTCCTTGAAGGAACTCATCACCATCCAAATCAGAGGGTATAACATGATTAGACCGAATCCAAATACAAAAATGTGGTAAACCACTCTGACAACATTATTTTTCGTTCTCATCAATAGCCTCCTTCATATACCCAGTACCTCTTTGTCTTGAACAGGATTGCCGAAATCAACGCCACCATTCCCAGCATCACCCATGCCATTGCGGAACCATACCCCGCCTTATAGTAACTGAAGGACTGCTGATACATATAGTAGGCATAGAACATTGTAGAATTCATAGGCTGCCCCTGGGTAATGATAAAACATTGGGTAAAAGCCAGCATGGCGGTTATAGTCTGCATTATCAGATTAAAGAAAATGGTAGAGGTCATCAGCGGGAGGGTTATCTTGAAAAACTGCTTGACAGAACCTGCACCGTCTACCTTTGCCGCCTCATACAGTTCCACAGGAACCTGCTTGAGCGCTGCAAGGAAAATCAGCATGGAAGAACCGAACTGCCAAATAGCGAGAATGATCAGCGTCCAAATGGCGGTCCTGGTATCACCCAGCCAGGCGATAGGCTCCTTCATCCCTACCGCCATCAGAAGCTTATTAATCACACCGTCCATGGAAAACAGCCTTTTCCACAGCACAGATACTGCCACGGAGCCGCCGATGATGGAAGGCAGGTAGTAGGCTGCTCTATAAAAAGCAGTCATTTTGGTAGTGCGCTGCAGAAGCAGCGCAATCATTAATGCAAACATAAGACGCAACGGCACCGACACAAACACGAAGAAAAAAGTGACGCCAAGGGACTTGATCAGAATTTCATCTTCAAACATTTTCTGATAGTTTGAAAGACCCACAAATTTCGGTGCTGATAAGATATCGTAATCACAGAAAGAATAATACAGGGACGTTGCCATAGGTATTACCATAAACAACAGCAAACCTACCACAAACGGGAGGACAAACATATATCCTGCAAAGCTTTCTTTGTGTAAAATAATGCGAATTTTATTTGCAGCTGGAGTATTCTTCACTTTTTCCCCTCCTTATTCTGCAGACTCAGCCATCAGTTCATTCGCCTGCTTATAGAGCATCCTTGACGCCTCCATTGCATCCAGCCGCCCATAACGCATCTGTTCTCCCAGATCCGACATAACTGTAACAATCTGTGTGGAAACGGCAGGATTGGGCGGATCGATAGTACTGGAAACAGGCGCAGCCACATTGCTTACATAATTATTGACTTCTGCGGAAATTTCATCCAGCATAGGGGTAATAGCCTCCGCTACAGCGCTGGATACAGGAACACCGCGTTCTCCCAGCAGGATCTTATTGGCATCAACATCATTGGTCCAGTAGTTCAGGAACTCCGCAGCAGCCTGTGGATTGGCGCTGTCCGTGCTGATGCTGAAGAACATGGCCGGCTTCAGGTAGTTGGAAGCCTGGCAGTCATCGGAAGGCCAAGTGGTCATAGCTACTTCAAACTGATCTCCAACCGCATTCTGATGGGCAGCCAGGGCATTGGACCATGAGAAAGCACACCAGGACCTGGTGTCATTGCTGGACCAGTAGCACAGGCAGGACTGTTCCGGTGTACCGTTGGATCTCTCTGCATAAGTGGCAGGATTGCAGTTCCAGCCTTCAGAATAAATCTTTTCCGCAATCTTGAAGAACTCATCCATTTGTTCCTGTGTCACACCCAGCGCACCGTCTCCGTATAAGATGCCTCCCGTTGACCTTAAAACATACTGGATGAGCTGATCACTGGTTCCCAGACCGAAATCTGTCTTAATTCCTGTCTTCTCATCCACTTCCTTGCAGATAGCATAGAAATCGTCCCAGGTCATATAGTCCTTAACTGTAATGCCCAGCTCATCCAGCAGCGTCTTATTATACATCAGTGCAGGGGCATTGGCGCCGGTGGAAATTGCATAGATTTTGCCATCCACCATGCCCGAATTTAACATACTCTCAGAAATATTGGAAACATCAATAGTTCCGTTTTCAATGTAAGGCGTCAGATCCAGGAGAAGTCCATTTTTGGCATACTGATCCAGGTAAGCATAATCCATCTGGATCACGTCCGGTAAATTGTGCCCTGCAGCGGCTGTAGACAGCTTGCTGAAGTAGTCTGCATATTCGGAAAACTGACCGTCGAACTCCACCTGGTTCAGGCCGGAATAAAGATCCAGCACCTGCTGGGTTCTTTCATTCCTGACCTGGTTTCCCCACCAGGAAATCGTTAATTTTATATTATCAGCCGACTGCGTTGCTTCTGCATCTGCAGCAGATCCCGCTTGGTTATTAGCATTTCCTGAGCTGTTGCCCTCCGAATTACCGCAGGCAACTATAGAAAGTGCCATGCAGGTACTAAGCAACAATGCTATAAGTTTTTTCTTCATAAATAATCCCTCCATTATCATCATTTCTTCTATACTTCCCAAAATAAGCTCTGTGTTACTATTTTTTGTGTTTATGGCCATTCACTGATTGCATTATACGGTATATCCCACTTTCCCGGAACCCAAAAAAGCGATTTCCAGGCATCAAAAAACGGCTTCCCTCAGAAAACCGTTTTTCAAAAAACCGACCTCTTTTTTCCACTTTACCTGTCTATGGCCTCTGCCATGTTGTATTCATCTGAATACATACCCTCTGTAAGAAGTACTATACTTTTTACTTTTCCTCCTGCGCCGCAAGCAGCTTACGCGCCTTACGTTCCTCCTTCACACGGACCCGGAGCTCTTTAAAAAACTGCGTCAGCATATCACTGCATTGCTGCTCCAGCACCCCTCTTGTGACCTTAACCTGATGGTTAAACGAATCATTTTCCAGAATATTCAATATAGATCCGGCGCAGCCCGCCTTGGGATTCATACAGCCGATCACGACCTCGGGAATCCGGGCCTGTACGATAGCGCCTGAGCACATCTGGCACGGCTCCAGTGTCACATACAAGGTACAATCCTCCAGCCTCCAGTCCCCGATTTTCCTGCTGGCCTTGTTAATGGCGGTTATTTCCGCATGCGCAAGTGTATTTTTGTCGGTATTGCGGCGATTGTAGCCTCTTCCTATTATTTTTCCTTCATGGACAATAACGCAGCCGATGGGGACTTCTCCTAAGGCATAAGCCTTTTTTGCCTGTGTCATTGCCGCCTTCATATATTTTTCCTGCTCGGTCATAGAATGGAAGTCCTTTCGTAACTATTCAACCAGGTCAGCACACTTGCTGTACTGACCATAAGAAAATGATTCAGGAGTGCCAAAATCCATTGCCGAAGGCGATTTAGGATGGATTTTGACAATAACTGTGAAGGGACGAACAGTTATGTCCTTTCTTCTTGTATGGCGCCCCCGGGTGGTCTATAATAAAAGTCACTAAAACCCAAAACGACTTGCAGATAAATCATAGCAGGAAAGAGGAAAAAATGCAAATTAACGGATTCAATAAAACCACCCTTTTAGACTATCCCGGCCACGTAGCCTGTACTGTTTTCACCGGAGGCTGCAACTTCTGCTGCCCATTTTGCCAGAATGGTGATCTGGTCCTGCATGCGGGGCAGCTGCCGCAGATTCCTGAAGAAGAAATTTTCCAGGTGCTCAGAAAGCGGCAGGGAATACTTACCGGGATCTGTGTGACCGGAGGCGAGCCCACGCTTCAGCCCGATCTGGACATCTTTCTTTCCCGTGTAAAGGAACTGGGCTATCTGGTAAAGCTAGACTCCAACGGCTACCGCCCCGAGGTACTGGAATCACTGTGCGGCAGAAAGCTGGTGGATTATATTGCCATGGACATAAAATCCTCTCCTGAGAATTACACTAAAACCATCGGCCTGCCCGCGCTTGACATGGGCCGAATCCGGGCATCCGTGGATTTTATCCGCTCCTGTGGACTTCCTTACGAATTCCGCACCACAGTAGTAAAGGAACTGCATTCCGCCCGGGATTTTATTTCCATCGGTGAATGGCTGAAGGGCTGTGAAGCATATTTTCTCCAGTCCTATGCGGAAAGCGACGGTGTCATCTGCAAACAATTCTCCGCCTATGAAAAACCTGAGCTGGAAGAATTTATCCGGATTCTCAAGCCTTACATAGACAATGTAAATCTCCGGGGGGTAGACTGAGCGCCCCCGGAGATTCAGATACGTACACTCTTCATATAATAACCGAAGCTGCCCGGTTCCGCAGGCGTCTGTTTGCCTTCAAAGGCTTCAAATCCAAACATCTCCGCCGCCATCTTTTCCCTGTCATAATAGACTCCCGGCACTCCGAGATAAAATTTTTCCACTCCTCCCACATTAAATTTTCCCAAAATAATATGCCTGTAATTATAATAGCCATGAAGCAGAAAGCTATTGCGCACCATCTTCTGGTACTCACTCCCCAGAATCACAAAATCCCTCGGCGTAATGGACAGATACTGCCTTTCATCCGCAAAAGGATGGACCGTGGGATACATATGACGCAGCTGCTCCCATTTATCCTCAAAAAATTCCTCCTGCATCAGGTCATCCCCGCTTTCTTTTGCAATACGTTTTCCTTTTACTGCCCCACTTTCTTTAGGGACGCCGCCTCCTGATACTCCGCCTTCGCTGCGGGACATTCCTTCTTTGCCGGGTATCCCTTCCTTGCTGGGCATCCCTTCTTTGCCGGATATCCCTCCCTTGCCGGGCATCCCTTCTTTTTGAATTCCACCTCCCCCGAGGTCTCCACCTTCTGCTGTCGGCGCCGCTCTTTTTGATTCCTGTTCCCGTTTTTTTTCCTGTGGTGTAAACCTTTTGTGCATGCACCGCCTGCACAGCTTTTCCGCGGAAATGGCACCGTTCTCCATTACGGAATCCACAGCATCCCTATTAAGCTGGAACCCGCTCCGTTCCTCCGCTAAATCAGTATTCTTTTGTTTCTCCGTTAAAGGATTCTGGTACTGCAAAATCTCCGGCCGGCCGGCCTCTGTTTTTACCGCAGCCAAATGCTTTCCTTCCATATCGTCCGTTTTTTGCTCAGGCATTTCTGTATTCGCCTGCAATACTTTCCTGCACTGTTCCCCTGCCTGGTACGGATCCGTTCTCTGAATTCCAGAATGATTTATCTCCTGTATTTGCTGGTCTGCCGGATGTAAAGCCACTTTCTGTATCTCAGTGAAGCTTAACCCCTGCGTTCGCGGCTCAGCCTGGTACGTAACTGTTTCCGGCATTTCAGAAAAGCTTATCCCGCGCGTTCGCTGCTCTGCCTGGGGCAGGTCAATTTCCGGCATCACATTGGGCGTCTCCTCCTGCAGCCTTTCATATTGCGCCATACCTGCCAGCGGGGGATCATATTTCCTTCTCTTCTCCTCCGTCACTGAAATATCCGCTGCCTTCAGGCACTCTTCTGCGCCCTTCCATCTGCCAATCACTTCCCTGCCCGGAGAAAGGCGTATTGTTATTCCGCAGATCTCCCCGAATTCCCGTCCGCCGCGGCTCACCCCGCCGGCTGTAAACTGTCTTTCATAAGATCCTGTCCCTCTTTTCAGCAGTACCTTATCAATCAAAGCACCCGTCTCGTCCCTCAAATCAAAGAAACCCGTGTCTGTCTCATACAGGCCCTTTATCTGCATGTTCCAGGTGATAGTATCTTCTGTCTCTTCTTTTCTCAGAAAACCCGCATTTTTTACCTTGCTGCCTGCTTCCATATAGTCTATGTATATAATTTGCCTGTTATAATACAACACCTTGTCCCTCCTTTATAGTCTCTATTGTATTCGGAGGTTGACCGGGATATGACTGGAATCTGCTTTTACTGGAGGATTCAGGAAATTGCCCGAAAATATGGCGCAAAAAAACCGGGAAGGCATTTTTAGTATGCACTGGTGTGCACATGCTTTCCCGGTTCCATCTCATTTAATAACTGTCCTAAATCACAGCGGCATACAAAATTCCATTCAGAAGCCTGCAATTCCCGCTGCCTTGGACATTACTGGCTCATCAATAATCAATGCTCTCCAGATATTTCATATAGTTTACCACCATCAATGCAATCTTGAAGGTAAGCGCGTCATCGAATACCCTGATATCCAGCCCTGTGCTCTTCTGGAGCTTTTCAATTCTGTAAACCAGTGTATTCCTGTGGATAAACAGCTGTCTGGAGGTTTCAGATACATTCAGGTTATTCTCAAAGAACTTGTTGATAGTGGTAAGAGTTTCCTCATCCATATCATAAGGTACATTGTCGCCAAAGATTTCTTCAATAAAAATCTTGCACAGATTAACGGGCAGCTGATAGATCAAACGGCCGATACCCAGCTTCGCATAGGAGATTACACTCTTCTCCGCATAGAAGATCTTTCCTACATCCATAGCCATCGTGGCTTCCTTGTAGGACTTGGATACCTCTCTCAGCTCTCCCACAACCGTACCGTAAGCTACACGCACGTTCATCATGGCTTCGCTGTTCATCATATCAACAATCATGTCTGCCGTCTTCTCAATGGTTTCCACGTCATCTTCTTTTTCCAGAGCTTTGATGAGAATAATATTCCTTTCATCCACCGCAGTGATATAATCACCATTCTGGCTTGAGAAAAGACTCTTCAGCATTTCCATCGCGCTGTTGTCTTTTTCAATTTTCGTCTCAATCAGATATACGATTCTGGGACATTCCACTTCGATATGAAGCTTCTGGGCACGATTGTAAATGTCCACAAGAAGCAGGTTGTCCAAAAGCAGATTCTGGAAAAAGTTATTACGGTCAAAACGTTCTTTGTATGCTATGATAAGATTCTGAATAGAGCTTACGGCAATTTTGCCTACCATGTAAACATCGTCACTGGGACCCTGGGCTACAAGAATATAAGCCGGTTCCCCATCATCCAGGATTTTCAGAAGGTGCCGTCCACCTACTACCTGGCTGTCTGCCGGTGAAGAAGCGAAATTTTCAATAATATCCCTGGAAATATCAATCTCGTCTACCGTTGCTGCAACTTTCAGGCCTTCCACGTCGAACACGCCCAGGTCAACCTTGGTTATTGCACGTAATTCATCAATGCTGTTCTGTATTACTTGATTGGAAATCATCTCTCTTCACGTCCTTTCCTTGATACCATTAACTATATAGCAAAATTTGAAAATATGCAAGAAAAATGGCCATTCCTACATCATATTTTAAGTAAAAACGTTGTAAACACCTTTATTAGCGCAACAACCTCTTTCTTTTAGGTTTGCCTGAAATAAAGTATAAAATCACAATACCTTTGATTTCAGAAAAAAAACCGGAGCACTGCCCCTGGCGGCGCCTTCTGCCCCCATTTTCGTCCAAAACATGAAAAAACGGGGCTATCAACTCGATAGCCCCGCCTGATTTTAATATTAGTTGGTGATAACCTGCTCTGTCTCTTTGTCGAAGATATGAATCTTTTCAACATCGAATGCAAATTTAACAGTATCGCCAGGTCTTGCTGTTGTACGGGAATCCACTCTTGCAGTGATAGGATAATCAGCAAGGTCAAAGTATAAGTAAACTTCTGCACCAAGCAGTTCGTAAACCTTAATGGTAGATTCAAATGTACATTTAGCTGTTTCGATGAACATCTGGGAATCATATACGTCTTCAGGACGGATACCAAATGTAACGGTCTTTCCTGCATAACCGCCTTCAATAACCTTCTTAGCTTTTGCGGGAGGCAGCGGAATAGATTTTCCAGCAATCTTCAGGGATGCATTTTCGCCGCTTACTTCAACAACAGCATCCAGGAAGTTCATCTGAGGAGATCCCATGAATCCTGCTACGAACAGGTTCTGAGGCTTGTCGTACAGATTCTGAGGAGTATCAACCTGCTGAATAACACCGTCTTTCATAACTACGATTCTGGTACCCAGTGTCATAGCTTCTGTCTGGTCATGTGTTACGTAGATGATGGTTGTACCTAATCTCTGATGCAGCTTAGCGATCTCAATACGCATCTGAACACGCAGCTTGGCATCCAGGTTGGAAAGAGGTTCGTCCATCAGGAATACCTTAGGATTACGTACGATTGCACGTCCCATAGCAACACGCTGTCTCTGACCACCGGACAGAGCCTTCGGTTTACGGTCAAGAAGAGGGGTAAGGTCAAGGATCTTAGCTGCTTCTTTAACCATCTTATCAATTTCATCCTTCGGAACTTTTCTTAACTTAAGTCCGAAAGCCATGTTGTCATATACAGACATATGAGGATACAGAGCGTAGTTCTGGAATACCATCGCGATATCTCTGTCCTTAGGCTCTACATCGTTAACCACTCTGTCACCGATTTTCAGTTCACCGGAAGAAATATCTTCCAGACCTGCAATCATACGAAGTGTAGTAGACTTACCACATCCGGACGGTCCTACGAAGATGATGAATTCTTTATCAGCGATTTCCAGGTTGAAGTCTTTAACTGCTTCAAAACCGTTGGGATATACTTTGCAGATGTTTTTTAAAGATAAACTTGCCATTTAATTAGCCTCCCTATGTTATTTGTTTACATGTTTCCAGTTGAGTCCCTTCAACTGAGCCTGAAATAAGTATAACTTAAGCGACTTCTTTTGGCTATACCACAATTCCACAAAGATTTATCGCAACATTGTAAAATTTGCTAAGAAAAGGATAATGAATTTTTTAGGCCTGTCAACTTGCTGAATTCGGCATTCTGATCTTATACACTTTGACCATAATCCCCATCTTACGCGGTTTTCGACACCTTTCGTTCCTTTTCGCAGTACTTTTATTCCATTTTTACGTTCATCTTTGTCTCGTAAAAGGCCACGCCGTTCTTGCCATTCCTCTTCACGGAATAAAGCGCACTGTCGGCAGCCTTATACAGCTCCTCAAAGGTTCTGCCGTCCCGCGGATAAACAGCAACGCCGATGCTGGCGGCCGGAGAATATTTCACATATTCTCCCACCTGGAAGTCTCCGAAAAATCTGTGAAGCCGCTGCGCCTCTTTAATAAATATGCTCTCTTCCTTAATATCTTTCATAAAAATAATAAATTCATCGCCGCCGGCACGTCCCACGATATCCGTTATCCGGCACTCTCCCCGCAGCCTTGTTCCCAGCTTTCGCAGAACTTCATCGCCGAATGCATGGCCCTGTGTATCATTTATTTTCTTGAAATTGTCCACATCCAGCACGAACAACAGCCCCTGGGAATCCGGATGCGTCTCTATATAATCTTTAATCAGATACTCCGTAGCAGTCTTATTGCTCAGATCCGTGAGCAAATCCTTGCTCGCTTTCTCTTCAAGCACTTTCTTATGCTCATTATAAAAATACTTGTTGATAAAATTTGTTATCAGGAGAAGCCCTGAAAACAGGCCTACTGTCAGCAGGATGCCAACAATGGTTTTTCTCACAGGAGCCAGATATTCATTCCTGCTGTTTGCCAGGAATTCTTCTCTCACCCCCACATAAAACCGCCAGTCGTTAATTCCTATGGGAGAAAAAAACAGTTCATAGCCCGCTCCGTCCATTGACACAGCAATCGTACCTTCCTTATATCCCTGTATTTTCTTCCAAGCGGTATCCGGAGATTCCTCCCCGTCAAATTCCGCTCTCCCCATTGCCTTCTTCAGGTTTCCTTCCGCCGCAAAATTCCCCGGATATCCGCCCTGCGCCATAATTGTTCCGCCGCCGTCCGTCAGCAGATAAAAGGCTTTGTCCCCATAAGCCGGAAGCTCCAGCATCTCCTCCAGCCTGCAGGAGTCCAGATATACATAAAGCATACCCGATGTTTTTCCGTTTTCCCTGCATGGAACCGCAGCAATCAGCGCATTTTTCTCATCCGTCCCTTCATCCTGCCCGTAAAAAAAAGCAGTTTCCTCAAGCATGGAAAAATACGCCTCCCCGGAAAGCTCCCTGTCCCTTCCCCGGCTGTCCACGCCACTCCCCGACGGCCCGGCATATACCGCCAGGTATGCATCCGTATTGTCTGCCAGCGCACCAAGCAGCCGGACGCTCTCCTCCCGGTCCTGCAGCCCCGCCTTCCCCAGAAGGCTCCCGATGGGCGCAGCCGTCTCAGCCAGCCCGGAAAGCCTGGTCTCCACCTGATCTCCCCGATCCTCTGCGGCTGAGATAAACTTTTTCTCTATGTAATCCCTGGCCTCGCTGCGGCTCCTGACATAAAAGCTCCCCAACACATAGGCAGACAGAATAACGAAAATCAGCGCCAGTCCCAACAACTGGAACAGCGCTGATTTCTTGGACGAATCCTTCATAGCTTCCAATTCCCCCAAAAATCATTTTCGTTGCGAATGCTATTATTATTCATTGTCCTGCAATTCTGTAATTTCTTCTGTCTGGGCGGAAGGTGCATCCTCCGCATTTTCTTCTGCCTGTATATCCTGCTCCGCCTGCGCGTTTTCCCTGAGGGCCTTCTGCTTTTCTTCCTCTTCCTCACGGATGAAGGAAAGCGTCTCCAGCTCATCGGAGGTTTCCTCTTCCTCCTCCGGCTCAAAGCGCTTGAAAATCTTTACGAACAACATGCTTGCCACATAGGCCGGCACGGAAAATCCGAAAAGTATCAAAAGCGGCATTGCCTGCAAGGTAACCAGAAGAAGCACTGTGGGAATCAGGTTGATGATAATTAACAGGATGGTCTTGGGCAGGTTCAGAACGCTCATCAGGAAGGAATTCCTGATGGTATTCTTCACGGTGTTCTCAAACCGCGACAAAACCGGGAATATGTAAATCATCGTGAAAAGATAAATCACCGCCACAATCGTAATCAGCACCATAATTACCTTGCCGAAGGATACGGTGGAATTCCTCAGTATCATGAAATCCCCAGCAAATATTATCCCTACCACAAGGGCAATCAGCCATATAATCGTTGCCTGCTTGAAGTTCTCCTTAAAGGATTTAAAATAACCCTTCACTATGTAGCACTCTTCATTCTTAACCATCTTAATGGTCATATAATAAAGCGCCGTCATCGCATCCCCCGCCGTAATAATCGGTAAACAGCAGAGCAACGTTAAAAGATTCAGAATCATTAAATCTGCCATCTTTGACAAAAAAGTCATAAGAGGGCTGTCCAAGTTAAAAAATCTACCCATTTGTAATTCTCCCTGTATCTATTATCGTCCCGGACTAAATGACTGCCCGCAGACACCTACATTAGATATCATACTACGCAACCAGCTTTCGTGCAAATAAAATTTATATAAATAGGTATTGGCCGAGGAGATGGTTTGTGATTTTGGGGCGGCGGGGATGGCGGGTG